>ERZ795041.9-NODE-9-length-84397-cov-7.934362_pt1 | contig 84397 bp, 74 predicted proteins | sample MGYA00375125_ERZ795041 | MGnify/ENA primary metagenome ERZ795041 (study PRJEB30170, sample SAMN03074214) | activated sludge metagenome | biome: Common Effluent Treatment Plant; feature: Wastewater; material: Activated sludge; isolation source: activated biomass in a...
TCGTTCGTAACGGTGACCTGCGCCGGCGTAAAGACCTCGTTGAGGTACCGGTCCTGGGCTTGGGCGGTTATGGCCAATACCGCCAATGGCAGGGCAAAGGGTAATTTCTTGGACATGGGCTGTTGGTTTTGAAGGTTTTCGAAAGGTATGGATTTCAACGTTTGGAGAATTCGTAGCTCAGTTGGATGTACGCCAGCCTGCCAATGCTGGGGCCGCCGTACACTAAGTACACCTTGTTGTTCAGCGCACGTTCCAGCCGATCGCCGTCGGGAACATCCTCGCCCCACAGGGGGCTCAGGCCGAACAGGTTGCTGGCGCCGAGCTTCACCGTGAGGTGTTGCGCGGGAAATTGCACGCTTACTTGGGCATCCACCATGTCGTAGCTGGAAATGGGGCCCGAGAATTGGGGCGAACCCTCAAAGAGATAACCCTGCACATACTTCCAGTTCAGGCCGTAGCCCAAGCGGTTCAAGGAGGTGAAGGGGATTTTCCGGTCACGGGCATTGAAGCCGGCATTGAACTTGTTTTGCGGTGTGTTGAACGCGGGGATGATCGGGTCGTCTTTTCCGCTGGTCAATTGGTTGTAACTGTAGTTGAACGTGTAGGTGAGCTTGGGCCGGTACCAGTTGAAGCCTGCGTTCAGCCCGCGCGTCATCACCCGCGAGGATGCATTGGCGGCCACACGGTACACCTGCAGGCCCATGGGTATCCCGTCTTGGGCGAAGTTGGCATCCAAGCCGATGATGTAGCCGATGAAGTCCGTGTACCAGCTGTTGTATGCGCTCAGGTCGAAATAAACGCTCTCCCAGTGCGTGCCCCTGTAGCCAACCTCGATGGTGCGAACCTGCTCGGGCCTCAGGCGGTCCACATGGAACCAGTCCAGTTTGGACAATCCTTCCACCAACGACGTGGTGTTGCGGTATGCATCGAAGCTGTCCACGGTGAACATCGAATCACGCCCGGCTTCAAATTGGCCGCTCACGTTGCCCAATAGCAAGGCGCGGCCCACGTTGTAGTACAGGTACTGGTCGGCCAGGGTGGGATTGCGGATGGCACTGCTGAAGCTTAGCCGCCACACATGGGCGGGCGTATTGGCATAGACCAGGGAAACGGCGGGGGAGAGCAGGGGCTTGAAATTCTGGTTCTTGTCCAAGCGGACGGTGGCCGTGGCGGTGAGCTTGTTTTCCAGGAATTTCTTTTCCAGCCCGGCAAACAGGCCGAACTCGCTATTGCGGATCACCACATCGCCCGTATCGCGGAAGATGGTGCCGGCACTGTTGGGAAGGTATTGGCGGACGTTCCCGCCCACGGTCACCTCGCCGAAGGCCGGCTTGAACTTGTATTCACCCATGGCGTGGGCCAGGGCGCTGCGGTCAAAGAACAGCGAACCGCCCTCGGTGAAGCGCTTTCCGGTGATCTCGTCGAACTTCTCGTTGAATCGCGCGGTGCCTGGAGCGTAGAAGGGGTCGAGGTAGGCGTTGTCCACGCTGTTGGTATGGGCCTGTGCCTGCTGATGGAATGCCAGGAAGGTATCGAAGTGCTCCTGGATGAACTCGTCCTGCCAAGCGAACCACTGCGCCTGGTTCCACCCCAGCTGGCCGGCCTGCTGGATGGTGATGAATCCGGGCATGGCTTGTATCATGGGCCTGATCACCGAGCCCCAATAGGTGTTGTATTCGGTGTTCCAGTTGATGGTGCGGCCTTGCGCCGACTGCAGGCGTAGTGCCGTGGTGTAGATGTCATAGGTCTGTCCGGCGTCTTCGTGCGTTACGTAGCCGCGGATGAACCATTTGCCTTCGCGGCGAAGTTCCAACCGGTGCTGAAAAAATTGGATGCCCTTCAGGCGGTACCGGTTGTCGCCCTGGTACACGGTGCTGCCCGTGCTGAAGTTGGTGGCCGCAACCAGCTCTAGGCTGTCCCTCACCTTGAAATGCAGTGATCCGCCCAGCTTCAGGTTCTGCGTGCCATAGTCCACCAGGTCGCTTTCCTTGTACCCGTTGCGCAGGAAGATGCCTAAGCCCGGGTAGTAGCGGCGCCCGTCAAAGGAGGTGTAGTTGTTGTTGGTGCTCACGTCCTCATCGCCGTAGATGTTCACGGCGTCAAAGCCGCCGGGGTTGTCCGTGCCGGTGGGTGAATCGCTGGTGGGGGCATAGTTCTCCGCCCACCAGTCGTCGGCGCGCAGTGCGAAGGCGTTGAGTTTGTATGCCCAGCGCGGGTTGGCGCTGTCGCCGATCACGTCGGCCCAGCGCACCGCAGCTTCCAGCATGTTGCGCTCACCACCTTTCACGCTCACGCTCAAGCCCCGGAACAGCCACGGGCTTTTGGTGGTCATGTTGATCACGCCGTTGAAGGCGCCCGGTCCGTAGAACGCGGTACTGGCGCCTGCGATCACGTCCACTTTCAGCACGTCCAGGTCGCTGGCACCGAGGAAATTCCCCAGGGAGAAGTTGAGGCCGGGGCTTTGGTTGTCCACGCCGTCGATCAGCTGCAGGCTGCGCACCGGGCTGGTGCTGTTGAACCCGCGCGTGTTGATCACCTTGAAGCCGAAGCTGGCCGCGGTCATGTCCACGCCCTTGAGGTTTCCCAAGCCTTCATAGAAATCGCCCCCGGCCACTTCCTTAATGGCCAGCAGGTCCATGGTTTCCACGGTCATGGGTGCCTGCTTTTGGCGGTCGCTGATGCGTTCGCGCACCACCTCGGCATCTTTCAGCAACACGGCATCGGCCTCCAGGTTCACCCGTAGGTCCTTCTCCAGCGTGCTTACGGGCACCTCTTGGCTTTTGTATCCGAAATACACCACTGTGAGGGTGAATGGCGGCTGGTGCTCCACCACCAGGTTGAAGCGGCCGTCGAGGTCGGTAACCGCGCCGCCGGGCATGTCCTTCACCTTCACCACGGCCCCGATAATGGCTTCGCCGGTGCCAGCATCATGCACGCTGCCCTTGAGCCGAAGGCTTTGGGCTTGGGCCGCCATAGAGAACGCGGAAACGAGGAAGAAGATCAGGGACCGGAACAAGTTCAAAGCGGTGCGCGGGTGGGTTGATGGTGAATAGGGGAGCCAATATAGCCGCATCGGGTCATGGGAGGTAGGCGCGCATACATTTTTCTGCACGATCGCCACTTCCGGCCACTGGTGTCAGGGCAAACGCATCTTATGTCAATGCTAAGGCTTCTCGCCTGTGCGACACCCTTCGGGGTCGAATCCCCGCAGAACTCCAACACCTACGCTGTGTGACACCCTACGGGGTCACAAAGTGCGCTTCCATGATCTCCACAAGACTGGGGCAAGGAGCTTAGCACTTTCGGGATGCCGCAACCGATCCCATGCTTGACCCCAACGGGGTCATATAGCGTAGTACATTCGGTATAAAGAGAATTTCGACCCCGAAGGGCGTCGCACAAAACCCAATGCTATCAACCTGTTTAGATGCGTTTGCCCTGCCACTGGTGTGGCCCGGCGGCCTGCTGCCCCTTACTTTGCCGCCCTTCGGTGCACAAAGAAACTCCGATGCCACGTTTCAAACGATCCCTTACCCTGTTGGATGCCGTGATGCTGGTGGCCGGCTCGATGATCGGCAGCGGCATCTTCATCGTCAGTGCGGACATGCTGCGCCAATTGGGTTCACCTGCATGGATGATCACGGCCTGGGTGGTTTCCGGCGCCATGACCGTATTGGCGGCATTGAGCTACGGCGAACTGGCCGCCATGATGCCCAAGGCGGGCGGGCAATATGTGTACATCCAGCGCGCCTTCGGCACGCTGCCGGCCTTCATGTACGGGTGGACCGTGTTCACGGTGATCCAAACAGGGTTGATCGCGGCCGTGGCGGTGGCTTTCGCCAAATACACCGCCGTGTTCTTCCCGGTGCTGGGCGAAGGCAACGTGGTGGCCGACCTGGGCCTGGTGCGGGTGAACGCCTCGCAAGTGCTGGCCATTGCCAGCATCGTGCTGCTCACGGCGTTCAACACCCGTGGCGTGCGCTATGGCAAGATCCTGCAAACGAGCTTCACCTTGGCGAAGATCACTGCATTGGTGGGCTTGATCGTGGCCGGCCTTTGGCTGGGTGCGGGCACGGGCGTGTTCACCTCCAACTTCAGCGCGGGCTGGCAGGCCACGGGCCTGTGCGTGGCGGCTGATGGCGTGGAAAGTCAAGTGCCGTTGAGCGGGCTGCTGCTGGTGTCCGCCTTCGGCGTGGCCCTGGTGGGTTCGCTCTTCAGCAGCGACGCCTGGAACAACGTCACCTTCATCGCGGGCGAGATCGACCGGCCCCGGCGCAACATCCCGTTGGGCCTTATCCTGGGCACGGCGATGGTGACGGTGTTGTACCTGCTGGCCAATTTGGCCTACTTGGCCTTGTTGCCGGTGCACGACATCCAACATGCCGTGGCCGACCGCGTGGGGGCCGCTGCGGCGGAAGTGTTCTTCGGTACGGAGGGGGCGCTGGTCATGGCAGGCCTGATCATGCTCAGCACCTTCGGGTGCAACAATGGCATCATCCTTTCCGGAGGACGCCTTTACTACGCCATGGCCCGCGACGGGCTCTTTTTCCGCCAGGCCGGCAAGCTGAACGGGGCTGCCGTGCCGGGCCATGCGCTGTGGGTACAGTGCATCTGGGCCTCCCTGTTGTGCCTCAGCGGCCGTTACGGCGACTTGTTGGAGTACACCATGTTTGCCTCGCTGCTATTCTATATCGTGACCATCGCCGGCCTGTTCGTGCTGCGCCGCCGGGAGCCCGATGCCGAACGGCCCTATCGCACTTGGGGCTACCCGGTGCTACCGGCACTGTACATCGTGGCGGCGGCCGCGTTCTGCGCCAACCTGCTGTGGAGCAAGCCGCTGTACACCGGATTTGGATTGGCCATCGTGGCGTTGGGGGCGGTGGTGTATGCCTTGGTGCCGCGCAAAGCCTTGGCAGTAGAGCAGGGTGGAGATGAAGAGGAGGAGGAGGAATAGGGCCGCCTCCCAAGAGACGGTTTTTGGCATGGGAGTTGCCATAACTTCGTCCATAAACCAACTGCCCCGTCGGCATTAAGACGACCAGCCCATGAAAAAGATGTTGTTGAGCCTGGCCATGGCAACCATGGCCGTGGGTGCGGCAAACGCACAGGACGCCGTGAAGCAGGCCCCACCCCAGGACCGTGCGGAAATGCGCACCGAGCACATGGTGAAGGAGCTCGGCCTGAACGAGGACCAAACCGCCAAAGTGAAGGAGATCAACGCACGATACGGCGAGAAGATGCAAGCGATGCGGCAAGCGCAGAAGGCGGAGTTGACGGAAAAACGGGATAAGCGTGCCGAACTGGAAGAAGCACGCATGGCGGAGCTGAAAGGCGTGCTAACACCGGACCAATATGCGAAGTTGGAGGCGCGGCAGAAGGAAATGAGGGACAAGCGCATGGAGCACCGCCAGGAGATGAGGGCCAAACCCATGAAGCAGGATACACGCGCCAAGGACGCAGCAGAGTAGCCAAAACCCGACGCATCGGCGATGAGCCCCGGCCACAACACGGCCGGGGCTTTTTGCGTGCCTCAGGTACCTTGCGCTCCTTCACGCTCAGAACAACCCGGACAACACATGCCTTTGACCATCACGTTCCACGGTGCCGCCCACATGGTTACCGGCAGCAAACACCTGTTGGACCTGCCTGACGGGAAGCGCTTGCTGCTGGATTGCGGCATGTTCCAAGGGGAAGGCCCAGCCAGCGATGCGCTGAACCGCCGCTTCGGGTTCGATCCAAAGAGCATTGATGCACTGTTGCTCTCCCATGCGCACATCGACCACAGCGGCCTCATCCCGCGCTTAGTGGCCGAGGGCTTCAAGGGCCCCATCTACGCCACGCCCGCAACGCGCGACCTGTGCGAGATCCTGCTCATGGACAGCGCCTTCATCCAGGAGAACGATTTCCGCTATGATGCCAAACGCGCCAAGAAACAGCATGCCGCCATGGAAGAGGTGGGGCCATTGTACACCACGGGCGACGTGGCCCCTGCGCTGGACCTGTTCCGGACGGTGCCTTATGCTACGCCCTTTGAAGTGTTGCCCGGGGTGACGGCAACGTTCATCGATGCGGGCCACATTCTCGGAAGCGCGTCGGTACACCTCACCGTGGCAAACAAGGAAGGCGTGCGGCGCATCGCCTTCAGCGGCGACGTGGGCCGCTACGTGGACCGGCTCTTGCCGGACCCGAAACCGTTTCCCCAGGCGGATGTCATTATTTGCGAAAGCACGTACGGCGACAGGGACCACAAGGAGGCCTCCGCCTCCGCGCAGGAACTCTTGGGCCACGTGCAGCGCGTGTGCGTGGAGCAGCAGGGCCGATTGATCATTCCCGCGTTCAGCGTGGGCCGCACGCAGGAGATCCTGTACCAGCTCAACCACCTGTTCAATGAAGGCCGCCTGCCGCGCGTGCCCGTTTTCGTGGACAGCCCGTTGTCCATCAACGCCACGGGCATCTACCGCAAGTACTCCAACCTGTTGCAGGCGGACATCCGCGCGGAACTGGAGCGCGATCCCGACCTGTTCGGATTTCCGGGCGTGGAGTATGTCCGCGAAGCTGCGCGCAGCAAGGAACTGAACACACGCAGGGGCGCCAGCATCACCATTGCCGCCAGCGGCATGATGGACGCAGGGCGCATCCGCCACCACCTGTTCCACGGATTGCGTGATGCCAAAAATGCCGTACTGGTCGTGGGCTTCTGCGGGCCGGGCACCTTCGGCGAACGGCTGCTGCAGCGGCCGGACACCGTGCACATGTACGGCGAAGAGGTGCCGGTGAAGGCCGCCATTCTGACCATGGAAAGCTACAGCGCCCATGCCGACCGCAACGAACTACTGCGCTGGATCAGCTGCCAGGACCCCTCCCTGGTGAAGCAGGTGTTCCTGGTACATGGCGATATGGAGGCCATGGAAGGCCTGGCCGCGCTGTACCGCGAAAAAGGCTTTGTGAAGGTCCGGATGCCCAAGCAGGGGGAACGGGTGGAGGTGTGAAAATCGCGCCCGTGAGCCCAGTAGGTCTTGCGCGGCATGCCTACTGCACCTCCGTGCCAACCTGCTTGGGATCGCTTCGGTGCTTGGCTTGCGCTCCGCGCATGCCAAGCACCTCGCGATGACGGTGCAAGCAAGGGGCTCCGCAATGCGCCAGCCACAACGCACTGTCATCGCGAGGGGCCAGCACGCGCGGTAGCGCGGGTTGGCCGCGAAGCGATCCCCGGCGGCCCGCACGAACGGGCCAAGCGCTGCAATTTGGGCACCGTCAATACGCTTACTGTCCCTCGGCCTCCTGAACCAACTTATCGCACAGGTCCAGCCACTGCGGGTTCATCGCTTCAATGAACTTGATCTTTCTGGCCCGGTTGCCCGCCTTTAGCTGCTTCTCCCGGGCAATAGCCTCCACGATCGTGGGCAGGTGCTCATAGCCAATGAGCTTGTCCAAGTTGTACCGGGCGGTGAAGCTCTTGGGGTGGAACTTGGTCTTGTGTTGTTGCACCCGTAGGATCAGCTTGCTCGTTACCCCGACGTACAGCACGCCGTAGGGCTTGTTGGTCATGATGTAAACGCTGCCGCCGCGTACCATTGGGAACGAATGTAGCAAGTTGGGGTTTGGCTCCCGCACCTCCGTGCCAACCTGCTTGGAATCGCTTCGGTGCTTGGCTTGCGCTCCGCGCAATCCAAGCGCCTCGCGATGACGGTGCAAGCAAGGGGCTCCGCAGTGCGCCAGCCACAACGCACCGTCATCGCGAGTGGCCAGCACGCGCGGTAGCGTGGGCGGACCGCGAAGCGATCCCCGGCCAACAACACGGGCCTCGCCAACCTTCCAGCCCTGACAACTAACAAGGCAACTAGCAATCAGCAACGACCAGCGAACAACCGCCCATCACTCCGCAAATCCCACGGCCTTCCTCAGTTCGGCAGGCAACGGCGGCAACTTCCGGCGTTCGAACAGGAAGCTGCCCAGGTCGGCGAGTTCCTTGAATACGTAGTGGTGATCCATCGCACCGCGCAGGTAGCCCTTGCCGGTGCTGCCGCCGGTGCCTAAGCGCAGGCCGATCATGCGGTGTACCATGTCCACATGGCGTGCCCGCCATCGGGCCATGCCGTTGTCCAGTTCCACCAATGAATCCAGGAAGCGGAACGGCTGCTGGAACAAGGGCTGGTCGCGGTACATCATGATGAACAGCCCGCTGCGGGCCGCCTTGGCGGAGAACTTGCGCTTGCCGCCCCCGGTCACGAAGATCTCCTTCCACAGCTCCGCGTTCTGCTCCTCACCCTTCACCAGGCTGCCCACGTACAGGGCTCCCAAGCGATCGAAGAACTGTTCCTTGCCGGGCCAATACCGGGGATCCAAAAAGGGCATGCGCTCCAGCCAGGCGTTCACTAATTCCACCAGGGTGGTCTTGTTCTCCAGGGCTTCGATCTGGGCCTTGTGCTCGGGGTGCAGTTGACTGGTGTAGTACTGCTTCCCGAAGCGGTCCTCCATGCGCAGGCCGAGGCGTGCCTCCAGGATCTTGAACTGCATGCTTTGGAATCCGCTGGCGGGGCGCAGCATGTCGCGGAAATCCAGGAAGTCCAGCGGCGTCATGGTATCCAGGATGCCGAGCTGCTTCACCAAAAGGTCCACGATGGTGTTCACCCGGCGCATGCGGTGCACGGCGATGTTCAGTTCACCGGCATTGTCGTCGATCTGGCCATCTTCAAAGATCTCGATCACGCTGCCAACCTCGTACAGCAATTGCTTGAACCAAAGTTCATAAGCCTGGTGGATGATGATGAAGAGCATTTCATCATGCGCGTGCTGGCCCAGCTTGTCGCTCTCCAATTCCTGTGAACTTAGTAAACGCTCCAACTGGAGGTAATCGGGATAATACACGTTGCTCATTTCAATTGTGTTGATGTTAGGCCAAAAGTAAGGGGCCTGCCATGGATCCTTTGCTGCGATGAAGGTGCCCGGTCTGCCGATCCGTGCAAGCGCAGGTGGGGAAGCACAGCCTTGAAAGCTTGAACGGCCATTTGAGATCGGCCTGGTTTTGATACATTTGTTGGTGATGAACAGATGGACCTTGTTCGTTTTTTTGGCCGGTTGCTTCCTGCATGTGGCAGCGCAATCAAGTGTGGCCAAGCTAAGTGCTTCATCCGATGCTGCGCAACGGTTGTTCGACGGCGGCCTGCAGTCGGCCCCCGATACGGTGTACGACCTGGCGTCCGTGGAGGAACAGCCGGTATTTCCGGGTGGGCAGGATGCGATGTACGCATACTTGGCTGCCCAAATAAAGTATCCCGATGAAGCGGTGGAGGGGAAGGTGTATGTGGAGTTTGTGGTACGCAAGGATGGGTTTGTGGACCATGTGGTTGTGCGGCGAGGAGTGAGCCAGTTGGTGGATGCGGAGGCTGTGCGCGTGGTGCGATCGATGCCGCGCTGGGAGCCCGGCCGCATGAAAGGCCAGCCGGTGGCCGTGCGGTTTACCCTGCCGATCGTCTTCGTGCTTGGCCGGGAAACGAACGGGGCAAGCCCCGGTGAGACGCGCTGAGCCGCCGTCCGCAAGGTTTGCAATGGCAATGGCCGAAACCTGCGCATGGCGTAGGCGGCAGTTGTCCTGAAAAGCAAGAGGCCGCCCCATTGGGACGGCCTCCTTGGCCTTGGGCCGGGTTGGGTCACTTTACCGGTGTTGCCTCCTTGATCGGTTGCCCGTCCGGTGTGGTTCGCGCCCGGGTACCTTGCATCTCTTTCATTTTTTGGAATTGATCCGCCGTGAGTACGGCCTTCAGCTCCTGATCGCGGGCTTCCAAAATGGCCACCTTGTCCACACCGCGATGCCCCTCGGCCCCTTGGTCGCGCTGTACCATGGTTTGTTCCAGGAATTTCACGTTGAGCGCCTGCACTTGTTCCGCTTGCTGAGGGCTCAAGCCCAGTTCCTGGGTCATGCGCGTGGTCAGGCGCTCAGCGGCTTCAGGAATATTGATTCCGCCACCCTTGGTACCCCCTTGGGCAAATGCACTGGCCCCCATCGTGGCAGCAAGTGCCAAGCTGATCATCCATTTCATGGTTTTCCGGTTGTTTTTTGGATCGGAAAGATAAGCGGGATCCACCTCAGCGGAAAATGCTGTTGAGGATACCGGCCAAGCGGATACCGCCCTTGAGGAGTTGTTGCTGCACCAAAGGCCAATGCTTGTACTGGTAGTCATAGCCCAGTTTGGCACCAGGCTCTTCGGGGTAAATGGACGTGCGTAGCCCCACATTCTCCTCCGCCCAGTCGGCGGCGCTGCCTTGTGACCACAACTGCATTTGCTCCCGTGTGGCATGGTCCAGGCTGCGCGCCAGTTCCGTATAGCTCAGCTGGCTCTCATCCACCATCCCGCTATCCCACACGCGGTGAAGGTTGGATCCGTTGCCGAACCAGCGCACCTGAAAGTCGTTGCCTCCTTTATCGTCACCCTTGCCCACGTGCAGCGGCTGGTGCAGGTCGCCCACTAAGTGGATGAGCACTTTCAGGCAGAACGCTTGCCGCTCCACGCTAATGGTATCGCTCTTTAGCGCGGCCACCATGCGGCCGATGGCCTCCACGGCATCGCCATGCGGGTTCTTCTCCGCAGCGGCATATGTGCTGCCGTCCGGAATGGTCACCCAATGCCAGTCGCGCAAGTAGTCGTAGCTGTGGTCGCTCTTGATGTCGTCCATCCACGTGGCGGCCAAGGCCATGCTCTGGTTGCCCAGGATGCGTTGCACGGCCTTCTGGGCTTTTCGGGAAAGATGTTGCTGGGCGATGCTGCCCACCACGCGGTGGCCCGTGCGCCCCCATGCGAAAAGCGCCGCCGGTTGAAGCAACAGGCACAGCAGGCACAACCGGATCATGTTCATGGTACAAGGTTAGGCCATTTCCGTTGCTGGCCCAACCGCCTTTCCCTCCCTTCGGTTGGTGCACCCGGGGGAAGGTGGAGGGATGGACGCATGGGTCGTCTATTGGTTCAAGCAACGCTTCACGGGGTTCCGGCAAACGTGCGTCCGGTTGCGGCACGCTATTCGGTGGGTATTTGCACCAACACCTTCAAGCCATGAATGCCAAGGATGAAAAGAAGAAACCAGGGAAGGAGCAGGTTCCCGATGACAAACCCGGGCCGGAGGCGGAAGGGCACGAAAACGACAAAGTCATCATCCTGCCCGAACACCTGCCCGAACACAAGCACAGGCGGTTTCGCAGGGCGCAGGATACCGTGGGAATGAAGACCCCCGGACAGCGCCACAAAGGCGGCATGAGCGAAGCTGCCGAGCGCAAGGCGCGCAGGGAAGATACGGAGCCCCACAGCGAGGCTTGAGGCTACTGCGCGTTGGTGGCGGCCTACAGCAAGTCTTCTTCCGCAGGAAGGTCGTGTGCCGGATGGACTTGCTCCGACACCTGCTCGGGCCGCTGGTTCTTAGCCTCCACCGTAAGGGTGGCATGGGGGACTAAGCGTAACCGTTCTTTGGGGATCAGCTTGCCCGTTGCCCGGCAGATACCATACTCGCCGGTGCGAATGCGGCCCAAGGCAGCTTTGAGCTGACTGATGAATTTCTCCTGCCGCGTAATGGACCGTGTAAGGTCCTCGCGCTCCATGATGGCGGATGCATCTTCCAGGTCGCCTTGCCCCAAGTAGGTATCGTCCGTGCTGTTGCCTGCAAGGCGCAACAGAGATTCCTTGGCCAATTGAAGAGTTTCCTCCGCTTGGGCCATCTTGGCGTGGATCAGCGCCTCAAACTCCTGAAGTTCCTCGGCTGAATAGCGCGGCTTGTCCGCGTTGATGATCGTCGTTCCCATGACAGTGCAAAGAAAACACGGAAGCACGCATTTCCTGCCGGCAACATTCGGATGCCCGCATGATTTTCGACAACCCGGTTCCGGTGGGCAATGGCCCACGACCGGTTCACGATCGATGGCCCGTTACATGGAACATGCATGCAGCATACCGGTGCATGCAGGTGGGGATATGGGCGTGGCGGAAATTCCCCGGGGCGCGCACGGGGCGTCGCCCGTGCTACGCCAACTTTGATTCAATGGCCAGGTCGCCGCTGAGCGTACGGTGGATGGGGCAGCGGTTGGCGATCTGCAGCATGCGTTCACGTTGCTCGCCGGTGAGCGGGCCCGTGAGGCGGATGGTGCGGTGGATGTGGGTGACATCGAAGCTCTCGCCGTGTTCGATCTCCACCTGCGTGTCAATGGCTTCCACGGGCCACTGCTTGCGGTCCGCGTACATGCGCAGGGTGGCATTGGTGCAACCGGCCAAAGCGGCGGCCAGCAGTTCATGGGGGCTGAAGCCGAGGTCTTGGCCGCCGTTGCTGTGCGGTTCGTCGGCGATGATCAGCTGGGTGGCCGTGCGGATCTCCGTGCGGAAATGGTCGCGGCCGATGTGTGCATTCACGGAATAGGTCATTTCAACGTGGTGATGGATCGGATGTGGGGCGAAACGCGGATCACAGTCCGCGTTCAATGGCGCAACAGGCCATCATCGGAATTGTTCACCGGGCAGGGGCACCGGGCCGTGTTCGTCCGGCGGCAGCATGAATTCCTGGTTGCGCCACCGCACCTTGGCTGCTTCGATCTTGGCTTGGTCCGTGGACACGAAGTTCCAATAGATGAACCGTTCCTCGGGGAAGGGTTCCCCGCCGAAGAGATAAACGGTGGTGCCGCCTTTCATCAGGAAGCCGCAATGGGCGGGGTCTTTGGCCACCAGGATCTGCCTCGGGCCGAATGCTTCCCCTTCCGTCTCCACCTGGCCGGCCAGGATGTACAAGCCCACCTCGCCGAAGAGTCCGTCGCCGAGCAGTACTTGGTGGTCCTCCGCACATTTGATCTCAAGCAGGTACAACTTACTGTGCACCGGCACGGGCGAGCGATGGCCGAAGTGCGCACCTGCGATCAGCTTGTATTCGGCCCCGCCTGTTTTCCACCGGGGCAGCTCATCGGCACCCACATGGTGGAAGGAAGGGGCCATTTCCTCCAGTTCCTTGGGCAAGGCCACCCAGATCTGCAGACCGTGCATGGTATGCGTTTGGGCGCTCCCGGGTTGCTTACCTGGGCTGCGCAACCGATCGGGTGTGCGCTCGCTGTGCACGATACCGCTGCCAGCGGTCATCCAGTTTACCGCGCCCGGCGTGATCTCCATGGCGGTCCCCAAGCTGTCCCGGTGCATGATGCTGCCCTCGAACAAGTACGTGAGGGTGCTGAGGCCGATGTGCGGGTGCGGCCCGATGTCTACCGGCTGCATGTGGCTTACGGCCACCGGCCCCATGTGGTCGATGAAAACAAAGGGGCCCACGGCTCTTTTGGAACGGAACGGCAGCAGCCGTCCCACTAAGAAATTGCCCACGGTGCGGGGCCGTTCCTCGATGATCAGATCAATGTTGGACATGGCGCATGTTGCCCGCTAAAGATAGGGGTGGTGATAGGTGGTGCAGGGATCGCCCATCACAGCAGCCGTGCGATGGGCTGTGTTTCCGGGGGGATCCGCATGCTCAATAACGGGCCGGCTTTTGAGGTGCGGTACCGCAATTCCGTGAAGCAGCCCAAGTGGTGGTCGAAGATGGCGTAGTAGAATGGAAGCAAATCCCGGCGGATGATCACCGTGGATGTTGGAGAACACGTGGGGCGCTTCGGTATTCGACGTGGCTTTGCGGCAAAGTGCTTCAACAACTCACGTTCCAAATCGGATATTTCAACCGTGCCTTTCCGTGCCCCGTCAACTTCAAGCATTCATCTTCATCATCACCTGCTTTCATGCATCTTCAGCCAGCAGCCCGCAGGCCGCACTGCAATCACCTTACCGGAAAGATGTTCGGCCTTCCGGGCTGCCAACCCTCGCGGTGGCGGCCGGGGTTTTGCCGTGGGTGACCAGGCCGTGCAAGCCGGACCACCAGCCGATGGAAGCAGCCGTTCCTTCCCCGATCTGTCGCGTGGCGTGGTCCAATTTCCCCAACTTGTCCGATCGCTTCCCGGCCGTTTGCGGTTCAACACGGCCCAAGGGGCCGCGCAAGGGGAGCGGCACGGAGCCACGTTGGTGCACGTGATGCACACAGCGTGGTGCCACCGGCGGACCGGAACAACATCACGCTGCGCAATAGGGGGTCAGAATTTGAGCCGAAGCTCCAACTTCAGGTCGCTCTTCCGGCTTCCTGCAATTTCCTGCAAGCCCGAATTGATCACCTCGCGGTCGGTGAAGAGGGTGGAGCCGTAGCGCGCCCATAGGTCCACCTTCCGCGCCACGGACCAGCGCACCATGGCATACCAGCGCATGCCGCGCCCGTATATGGGCGGTAGGCCGAACACGCCGGGCACGTCGGACTCGAAGGCATAGAGGCGGGCATCGTAGCTGTCCGTGGTGAAGAGCATCACCCTTCCGGTGAACTGCAGGCGGCCCATCATGGGCCGGTGGATCACATCCTGGTACAGGATGAAGCCATTCTGCACAGGGGTGTTTCCACGTTGGAACCACACATGCTCCACGCGGCTTCGCAAGGTGATGCCCCGGCTTACGCGGTAGCTGGCATTGAAGCGCAAGTTGTCCTGCCGGGTGCCCACCAAGGGCGGCACACCAGGCAGGGCTTCGCTGGTGTTGCGGGGTTTGGCCTGGTGCCTTGCCTTCACGTAGAGCTGCACTCCGCGCGAGGGGGTCCAAGTGAGCTGGCCCAGTACTTCGGAACCCGTGCTGGGGGCGTTGGTCTGGTAGCGCAACCACGGGAAGGTGAACTGGTCGAAGTAGGCGTTGAAGACCCATTTCCGGTTGGGCTTGATCTCGATGCCGGTGTACAGGCCGTGCTCATTCCATGGGTTGGAACCCTCGGTGAAGGCACCGCTGTACAAGCCGTGGAAGTTGCGTTGCAGGTTGCGGTACAGCAGCGCCATTGAAAGGCGCTTGTCCAGGGCGGCAAGCAATCCGGTCACCCCGGCCGATCCACCGTCGGCGCTGCGGGCCACTTCCCCGAACCAGATCAAGTTCCGGTAGGGCAGCTTCCAATCCATGCCGTAGGTGGTGTTGCTCTGGCCCTGGAATTCGAATTGGTTATAGGGCACGGTGCTGGATTTGGCCAGCGCATGCCCGAAATCGACCCGGGCGGCGGTAGCGCCAACCTGCAAGCGTGTTCCGCGGTAGCGCAGATGGCCGCCGTACACGAATTCCTCCAGTGCGTTTTTCTTGTCCAGCTCGGAATAGGTGCGGTGGTACCCGTCCTCCTGGAAGGAACTGAAGGTGACCAGGTCGGCATCACTGCCGGAAAAGGAAGTGTCGGCTTCGCTCCGCAGATTGGCATCGTGCTTCTTGCGGCTGATGAAGGCCGTTCCCTCGAACCGCTTGCCCAGGCCCATGGTGGCGGCGGCACCGCGCAGGAACTGGTTTTCATTCACGCTGGCATAGGGCATCAGCCCCTGTGCATTGCGTTCGATGTTGATGCTGTAAGCGGATTTGCGCGCGAACGACAGCCCGCTGGAGAACGTGAGGCCTTGGCCGAATTGTGCCTGGTAGTCCCCCAGGGCCACCGCCTTGAACGGGCCCACGTTGCGCAGGAAGAGGTGGGCGGAGTAGAAGTCGAAACCCTTCTTCTGTGTTCCCTTGAAGAACTCTTCACCTTCGTCCTTTTCCGCTGTGATCCCAAAATCGAGGTCGCGCCTGTACTGGTAGCGGTAGCGTGCATACACCTTCCAAGGGCTGCCCAAGTACACCTTGTTGTTGCGCCGCAGGGAATCCATGACGAAGGGGTCGCCCACGTCGGGCAGGGGACTGCCGTTGGCATAGCGGTACGGGCTGTTGAAGGGGTCACGGCCCAAGAATCCCCGCCGCTGCTCGATGTTGATCTGCGTGCGGAACAGGACTTCGTGCTTGCCCTTGGTGAGCATGATCTTCAGGGGGGTGTTCGAGCCGCCTTCCCCGCTGACGGTCACAAAGGGCCTCAACAGCTCCAAGGTGGCGGCATCCAGGCCGTCCACGGTTTGCAGCTCGTAGATGCTGATGAATTTCCCGAACCGCTGGACGTGCTGCAGGATGGCATTGATCTCGATGTCGGAGAGCAGGTACAAGGAACCTAATTCCTGTGCGTTGGTGCGGTTCAGGTTGATCGGGTTGTACAGACGGTCGGTCAGTTGGTCGGCCAGTTCGGAGAGGTCCGCGTCGCTATCATCCCCCAATTGTTCGGCCACGTTGGCGATGCGCTGCTCGATCATGTCGCGCAGCTCGGGCGTGAGCTCGCGTTCCTGCGCCTGAACGCCCATGGCCAGGGCGGCCCATGCTAGCATGCACACGCCCCAACGGCTCATTTGAAGCGGTAGTTGAGGTTCACCATGGGGGTGAGGCCCAACTGCGAGCGTACCACCGCTGCCAGGTCCAGGTCCAATTGGCCCATGCGCAGGCCGGCGCCGAAGTGGGCTTTGGCAGGCCCGCTGCTGATGCCGGTGCGGAGGAAGAGCGCCTTGATCGGGCGGTATTCCACCCCTGCATGGTATTGTTCGGGCCGATCGATGTCCTTGGAAACCTCGCCGGCGAGGATGACCTGTTCATTGAATTGGTAGCTGAGGCCCACGGCCAGCACGGTGGGTACATGCTCCGCGTAGGGGCCCCCCAATTTGGCCCGGTTGGGGTTGTACAGGTGGGCTCCCATCCAAAGGTGATCAGTCAGCCGCGCCTGCACGCCCAGTTCGGCGGTTACGGCTCCCGTGCTGCCATAGTCGTTGCCCAATCGGATGTTCAGGTAGTCCAATTGCACGCTGGCCCGCAGCCCTTCGTTGAGCTTCATCGCGTAGGCCAGGCCGAAGCTGCGCTGTGCGTACAGGCTGTTGCCGAAGGAGCTGGCACTCAGCGCAAAGGTGCCCTGCTTCGTGGGCAGTGCGAAGGCCAAGCCCTGCATGGCCAAGTCCGGAGCCAGCCAGTGCTGCTGGAAGAAGGCCCCGCCCACGGCCTGTTCCAACCCGGCCAGCCCGGCTTGGTTGCCGCTGGTGCTCCACAGGTCCACCAGCGTGATGCCCGCATGGCCCATGCCGGCGAAGCGGGCACTGGTGGGCAAGTGCTCACCACCGGCGAAGGCGGTGCCGGCAACCGGGATCAGTAACCAGGTCAACAGAGTTCTGAACATCGGTCCGAAAGTAGGTTGCTGCAAATGAACGATCAAATTCGGGGTGGTGATCCGGTATCCGTTGAATGCCACCACCAGTGTTTGCATGCACCGATCGCTACCTTCGACCCCTCGAAGCATGCACATGGTGACCTTGAACGACAAACAGTTCGAGCCCTATATCGGCCCCGAAAAGCTGGATGCCGCCATTGATGCCGTGGCGGCAAAGGTGGCCCGGCGCTATGCCGACAGTGTGCCTCTCTTCCTGGGGGTGCTCAACGGCAGCTTCTTTTTTGCATCCGAGCTGATGAAGCGGTTGCCCATTGCCTGCGAGATCTCCTTTGTGAAGGTGGCCAGTTACCATGGTACGGTCAGCACTGGCACGGTCAGCCAGCTGATCGGGCTCAACGAGCGCATCGCCGGCCGCCACGTGGTGGTGCTGGAGGATATCGTGGATACCGGCAACACCATTGAGCATGTGGTGGAGTCGTTGAAGGAGAAAGGCCCGGCCAGCATTGCGATCGCCAGCCTGCTGCTGAAACCGGAAGTGTACAAGAAGGACATCGCGATCGACTTCGTGGCGATGGAGATCCCCAACGTGTTCGTAGTGGGCTCGGGGCTGGACCACAACGGGCTGGGCCGCAACCTGCCGGGCCTGTACAAGATCGTGGAACGTTGAACCAAACAACGCGCCGGCAAGGGCGCAGCAACATGAGCAAGATGAACATCGTACTGTTCGGCCCTCCGGGGGCAGGCAAGGGTACGCAGAGCAAGTTTTTGATCGAACGCTACGGCCTGGCGCACCTCAGTACGGGCGATCTGCTGCGGGCGGAGATCCAGGCGGAAACCCCGCTGGGCAAACAGGCCCAGGAACTGATGAGCGCCGGTGAGCTGGTGCCGGACGAAGTAGTGGTGGGCATGATCCGCAACCGCCTCACCACCGATACCGACGCGAAAGGGTTCATCTTCGACGGGTTCCCGCGCACCAAGGCCCAGGCCGAAGCGCTGGACAACATGCTCGGCAAACTTGGAAGTGCCATCAACCTGATGCTCTCGCTGGAAGTGGAGGAGGAGGAACTGGTGAAGCGCCTGCTGGGCCGCGGCACCACCAGCGGACGACCGGACGACCAGAGCGAGCAGGTGGTGCGCAGGCGCATCAAAGAGTACGAGGCCAAGACCGCACCGCTCAAGGATTACTACGCGGCACAAGGCAAATTGCGGCCCATCAAGGGAATGGGCACCATCGCGGAGATCACCGGGCGGCTCGCTGCGGCGATCGACGCCTGACGGACAACGACAGCCACCAGCACCCGCATGTCCTCGGCCAACTTCATCGACCAGATCCGGATCGAGTGCCGTTCGGGAAAAGGCGGCGCGGGCAGCCGCCACCTGCGGCGCGAAAAGTTCATGCCCAAGGGAGGGCCTGACGGTGGTGACGGCGGCCGCGGCGGGCAAGTGATCATGCGGGCCAACCCACACTTGTGGACATTGCTTCATTTGCGCTATACCAAGCATGTGATCGCCCAGGACGGTGAAGGTGGAAGCCGGAACCAGTGCAGTGGAAAGGCCGGGGAGGACCGCATCATCGAAGTGCCGTTGGGCACCGTGGCCAAGGACGCGGAAACCGGGGAGGTGCTGGCCGAGATCACTGCCGCCGGACAGGAAGTGGTCCTGCTGCAGGGTGGGCGCGGAGGTTTGGGCAACCAGCACTTCCACAGCTCCACCTTCCAAACGCCGCGGTTTGCGCAACCCGGGGAGCCCGGCCTGGAGAAATGGCTCGTCCTGGAACTGAAATTATTGGCCGATGTGGGGTTGGTGGGCCACCCCAATGCGGGCAAGAGCACGCTGCTCTCGGTGCTCAGTGCGGCCAAGCCCAAGATCGCCGACTACCCCTTCACCACCTTGGTGCCCAACTTGGGCATTGTGCAATACCGCGATGGGCGGAGCTTCGTCATGGCGGACATCCCCGGCATCATTGAAGGGGCGCACGAGGGCAAGGGCATCGGCCTGCGGTTCCTGCGCCACATCGAGCGCAACAGCGTGCTGCTGTTCATGGTGTCGGCCGACAGCCCCGACGTGAAGGCCGAGTACCAGGTGCTGCTGAACGAATTGGGGCAATACTCCCCCGAGCTGCTGGACAAGGAACGGATCTTGGCCATATCAAAGTGCGACCTGCTCGATGAGGAACTGGCCGCCGCGTTGCGCCAGGAACTTGCCGATGACGTGCCCCACGTGATGATCAGCGCCGTGGCCGGCAAAGGGTTGGAAGAGCTCAAGGACAAGATCTGGGCAAGGATCCAGGCGCCCGTGGACGCGGAACCACCGCCCAGCGCCTTCGGATGACCTGGGCCGATGCCATACTGGCCGCCGACCGTACGGCCTTCCTGGCGGTGAACGGCGCCCACTCCCCTGCGGCTGACATGTGGATGGAATACATCAGCCGCCCGCAACTTTGGATCCCGCTTTACGCACTTTTCCTGGTGCTGATCAAGGTGCGCTGGGGCTGGCGCGGCCTGTGGTGGACCCTGCCCGTGGTGGCGCTGATGATCCTTTGCAGCGATACGGGCTCCGTGGTGCTGTTCAAGAACACGGTGCAGCGCCTGCGCCCGTGCCACGCACCCGATCTGCAGGGGCTTGTACACCTGGTGAACAACCATTGCGGAGGCAAGTACGGGTTCATCTCCTCCCATGCCGCCAACCACTTCGCCCTGGCGGCATACATGGGCGGCATCCTGCGCCACCGCCCGTGGTGGGCCGTTCCCTTGCTGCTTCTGTGGGCGGCGGCCATTGCGTACAGCCGGGTGTATCTCGGGGCCCATTATCCCGGGGATGTGATCGTGGGCGCGCTTTACGGGTCGCTGGTGGGCGGGTTGGCCTACGTGCTTTTCAGAAGCATTCACCAACGCATTGGGGAGCGATGAACATTTGGGCGGCAATTTTCATTGGGGGGGGCATTGGCAGCCTGATGCGCTACGGCATCACCCGGCTCCTGCTTGCCATGGACCTGCGCGGTGCCTTCCCCTGGGCCACGTTGCTGTCGAACCTGCTTAGCACGGCCATCCTCGCGTGGATGCTGTTGCGGATGCAGGCCCACTTCCAGCACCGGCCCGCGCTATCCGCATTTGTGGCGGTGGGGATCTGCGGCGGCTTCAGCACGTTCAGTACCTTCAGCTATGAGAATTTCCTGCTGTTCAGGGAAGGCTCGCCCGGTATGGCCATGGCGAACATTGCGGTGAACGTGCTGGCCTGCTTTTCCATTTTTTGGTTCGTTGCCCGCTCCGCATGAAAAAGACCGCCATTGCTTTTCTTGCCGCACTGTGTTCAACTGCCCAGGCACAGGAACCGGGGTGGGCAGCCCCGCCCAAGCTGGTCGTGGGCATCGTGGTGGACCAGATGCGCGTGGATTTCCTCTACCGCTACTGGGACAACTTCGGCGAGGACGGCTTTCGGCGCTTGGTGCGCGAAGGCTCCTTCCAGCGCGATGCGCACTTCAACTACGCGCCCACCCAAACCGCACCGGGCCATGCATCCATCTACACGGGCACCACTCCTTCGCGGCACGGCATCGTGGCCAACCATCCGTACGACCGGGCCGCGCGGCGCACGTATTACATCGCCTTGGACACGGCCGTATCCGCCGTGGGGACCAACAGCCGCAAGGCCCTGCGCTCCCCGGTGAACCTGCTGGCCTCCACACTGGCCGATGAGCTCGAATTGCGCACCGATGGCCGGGCGCGCACGGTCGGCGTGGCGCTCAAGGACCGTTCGGCCATCATGCCCATGGGGCGCATGGGCGATGAAGCCTATTGGTTCGTCGGCGGCGATGAAGGCAAGTTCGTTACCAGTTCCTGGTATGCCGATGCGCTGCCCCAATGGCTGGAGCAGTTCAACGCCAGGCAGCTCTCCGCCAAATACCTGACCGGAACGTGGGACCTGCTGCTGCCCCGTGAACGCTACCATTCCCCCTTGCCGGACCGGAACCCCTACGAGGAGGATTGGGCCGAAGGCCTGCCAGCCGTGCTCCCGTTGGACCTTTCCCGCTTAGGTGGCCAAGGCAAGGACCAGGATGCCATCAAGGGAACTCCTTGGGGCAGCACCCTTACGGCGGATTTGGCCATTGCGGCCATTGACGGGGACTCGCTGGGGATGGATGATGTGCCGGACCTGCTGGCGGTGAGCTTCAGCAGCCTGGATGAATTGCAGCATGCCATGGGACCGCGCGCGTTGGAAGTGGAGGATGCCTACATCCGCCTGGACCGCGAGCTCGCACGCCTCCTCAACCATTTGGACCAACGGGTGGGCGCGGGCCGGTATACCCTCTTTCTTACTGCCGACCATGGTGGTGGCGATGTGCCCGCCTATTTGCACGATAGGAAGGGAAGTGCGGGATACACGCCCATGGCGCAGTTGCGCAATGCCCTGTCGGAGGCGGGGTTGGGCGATCTCGTGGACACCATCAAGAACGATCAGGTGTACCTGCGCCGCAACGCCCCGCCCGGAACGGGTGATGCCGTGGCCAACGTGTTGAACCGACTGCCCGGGGTGGCCTATGCCGCCAGTGCCGACCAATTGCTCAACGAACCGGCAGGCCACGGCCTTGCGCGTTTCATGGCCAACGGGCTGATGCCGCCCCGGTGCGGCGACGTGCTCTTCGCCTTGCACCCAGGGTTCTTCCGCAGCCATCCGCAATGGGACGGCAAGGGCGCCGACCATGCCACCGCCTGGAACTACGACACCCACGTGCCGGTGATCTTTTTCGGCAAGGGCATTGCACCCGGCGAAGTGCTGCAACGCACCTGGATCACCGATCTGACCCCCACGGTTTGCGCCATTCTGGGCATGGCGCTTCCAAACGCTGCCGATGGCCGTGTAGTGCCCGAAGTGCTGTTGCGCTGAACCGCGCACGGGCCTGCCGTTGAAAAGTACTGGCGCCGCGTTCCGCAGTTCTCTAAGTTCGTGCCGCCAATGCCCTTGTTCCTGTTTCCCCGAGGGGTCCTCCTGCTGTGCTTCCTGGCCTGCTTTGGGTGGCTGGCCGCACAAACCAACGCGGTATTGGTGGCCCAGGGAACGACGGATTCCATTGCCATTGCCGGATATGGGCATGAAGCAGGCGTGGGCCCAACGGTCCTGGAGGCTGTTTGGACCGGCATCAATGGGGGAAGAGGTACGTTCAGGTATGTGGCCCACGGGGTCCCGCGGGCAACCGTCGACCTGTCCGATCTATTGGTGGCGGGGATCGATCAATACTTGGACCAGCACATCCACTTCACCCGCGACGGCGTGCAGACGGATAAGCCCGTGGCCGCCATTGCCACAGGCATGGACCGGATGATCGCCGCGGCCATTGCGCACTTCGGCGGGCCCGCCGTGCAGCTTTCAACGGCCACGCGCCAGCAGCTGGCCCGCATCTGCAGCATCGATTGGAGCCGTGCCAGCTTCGGGGTGGATGGCGGCGAGGACCAGGAGAAGTACATGGCCATCTACTATTATGTCAACGCTCAGCGCAATGAGCTCGAACGCGACCTGCGCAATGATTTGGCGCCGGTGCAGGGATGGCTCATCGGCGGCCAAGAGGCGACAGGCACCGGCCAAACAGAAGTGCAGGTGCCCACGGTTTGCGCCACGGTGTTCGATGAAGACAACTATCTCTGCGCACTCGACCTGCGGGCGGACAGTGTGCTGAACACCGCCGACGTGGACCTTACCGACGCCATGCTTTCGGTGATTGCGCAAAAGGCGGAGACCCTTGCCAAGCCGGCACCAGGGGTCAAGTTGCGCAAACGGGACCGTTGGTTGAAGGCCGAACTGGACCTCATCAACCACCGGCTGGATGAAGTGGACCAGCGGAAGGAGCTGTGGGCGCTGCGGGACCGCATGGATGACCTGGAAGGCCGTTTGGACGACATCGGCCTGCAGGTGGATGAACTTGAAAAGAACCGCCAAAGGCCGCGCGTGGAAGGGAACGCAGTAGCGGCCCTCAGTGTGCTCACCGGCAAGGACCTCAATATCCACTTCAACGTGGGCTCCGCCGTGCTGGGCCCGCAACAAAAGGCGTTGTTGGACGAAGTGGCCCGGGCCATGGCGCAAGATGGGCAGGGGCGCGTTCTGCTGACCGGGCAGGCGGACCCATCGGGAAATCCCGGGATGAACATGTTGCTGAGCGAAGAGCGGGCCAAGGCCGTGCGCAATTACCTGATCGCCCGTGGCACGCCCGATGGACGTGTATTGCTGAACTATTCAGGCGCCCGCCAAGGATCGGGCGGTACCCCGGCCGAACGGCGGGTGGTGCTGGAATGGATCCCGTAGATGCGCCCGTCAGTGCGGTACCACGGAACGGAAAACCACCTCCACCCGTGTGCCGCCATCCTCGGAGATCTGCCAGGTGCCGTCCAGTTGTTCCGTCAGCGCTTCTACCACCTCCAAGCCCAGATGATGGGCCTGGACCGAATTCTTGTCAAAGCCCTTGCCGTTGTCCCTCACCACCAAGCGGTATGAGTCTTCGCCCTGCAGCCGAACACTGATGCTGATATGGCCGGCCGTGGCGTAAGGGAAGGCGTGCTGGTGGCTGTTGGCCAGCAGCTCGCACAACAACATGCCCATCAAGATCCCCGTGTCCGCGTTGCAACGCATGCCTTGCGCATCCACGCTGTGGCTTACCGTGCTGCTTTGGGGAGCGTACATGGCCGCCATGGCCTTGGCCAGGTCATCGATGAAGACTTGAAGGTCCAGGGCGGACAAGTCCGATTGCCGGTATAATTTGTGGTGCACCAGGGCAATGGAATCGATACGCCGTTTGCCGCGCATGAATTCCTGGTGGGCGGCCACATCGGTGATGCGTTGCGCTTGGAGGTTCAACAGGCTGCTGACCAGTTGCAGGTTGTTCTTCACGCGGTGGTGCACCTCCCGGTCCAGTTCCTCCTTCTCGCCAATGGTGCGGGCCAGGCGTTTGGCCTGCACGTTTGATCGCCGTGCTTGCATTTGCGCTTGGCGTTCAGCGTTTCGGCTTTGGATGAAGACCAGACTCAGCAGTATGCCCAACAGCACCAGCAGGCCCATGATGGACCACAGGCCGGTCATCTTTTTCACACTCAGGGTTTCGATGCCCTCAATGCCTATGAGCATGCCCACGTGCAGGGTGATGCCATTGAGGTAAAGGGGCTGATGGGCATACAACCAGCGATGCCCACCGATGTGCAAACGGGAGGCGGTGGAACTGTTGGCGGCCCCTATGGCGGGTACCTGCTCCCGCCAGTGTGCAGCGATCCGGGTGGTATCCGATCTGCCTATGGGTTGCCAGCTCGCGTTGAACACTTGCGTGGCCATTCCCTTGGACCAATCCGATTCATTCAAGGGCATCAGCTTAGGGTCCAATGTGAAGCTCAGGACCCGGATCTCATTGCCGTTGGTGCCGTCCCGGACCGAGGAAGAGGCGAACAGGTTGGTTTGCCCGCCCGAAGTTGATTCCTCCGACCATACGGGGCTTACGCGCCCGCTTCCGATCGCCGGGCTGAACCACGCCAGCTCTCGGGGATCTTGCGGCAGCTCCACGTGCGTGGGCGGTGCCAAGCGGTGGCCGTGGTTGTTCCAGTGTGACAAGAGCGAGTATGCCGTATCGCCTTGGCGCACGGTCACTTGGTAGTTCCACGCGGTGCCCGCCCGTTCCAAGGTCCACTCATTGCCATGGTCATCGGCCAAGGCCACGGCACGGATGGCCGGGCGGTTCCCCATGAGCAGGGTCCAGTGGCGCAGGGCGATGCTGTCCTCGGAGATGCCGCCGGCCTGAATGCGCGGTACTTCCTCCATCAGGGCCCATGCGTAAGTATCCATCACCAACTTCGCCCGTTGGACCTGCCCGCTCAGCGATTTGTCCAACATCAAGATCTCCAATTGTTCCTCGCGCTCGTCTGAACGCGAGAGGATGGTTGCCAGCATCACCAAGACAGCCGCCATCAGGGCCGAGATCCCGATGATCAGCCAGCTACGGACGGGTTGCGCTTTGTTGGACATGGGGTACCTCGAAGGTGATCAGGGGCAGGATGCCTTTTCCTGCACGTTGAACTTGCCAAGCGTCACGCGGCAATCCGGACTGGCGGCCTGCTCGGCGGTAAGTTCATGGGGAATGAAATAGATGCCATTGAGCTTGCCGTTGTAGGTGCGACCTGCGGCAATGCACGTGTCGGCCGTGAACTGTTCAACGGTGAAGCCTTGGAAGGAAAGGTCAAGCGCTACATCCAGTTGCCGTGCTGCGGAGCTGGTGTTTACGATCTTCAGCAGCAATTCGCTCGGCTTGCCCGGCCTGTGGTTCCATCGCCATGCCACCGACACGCCGTCGGCTTCGCCTGCCTGCACGAAGGCCGGTGCTTTGCATCCGGCCGCGGCCGGTACTGCGAGCAAGAGAAAAAGCAGCTTCTTCATTTTTCGTTGCCGATCTGTTCCAGTGCCTGCACCGTGCGGTGCACGGCATCGTCATCAATGCCCAAGTGGGTGACCATGCGCACCAGGTTCGGCCCGAATTCCGCAACAAGGATGCCGGAACGGCGCAGTTGGGCCATGAATTCCTTCACAGGGTGGCCGGCCGCCAACCTGGTCACGACGATGTTGGTCTCCACGGGCAGCACTTCTTCCGTGAAAGGCAATGCCTTCAACGCCAGCGACAGATGGAGGGCGCGTTGGTGGTCCGCCGACAGCCCGGCCACATGATGGTCCAATGCATAAAGACCCGCTGCGGCCAGCATGCCAGCCTGGCGCATGCCTCCCCCCAAGCGCTTGCGTACACGCCTGGCTTCAGCAATAAAGGATTTGCCGCCCAGCAGCACCGAGCCCACGGGTGCGCCTAATCCTTTGCTTAGGCACACCGAGAGGGAATCAAACGGCGCACCCCACTGTGCAGGGGTGCGGCCATCAACCGCCATGGCATTGAAAATGCGGGCACCGTCCAAGTGTATGGCGAGGCGATGATCAGTGCACATGGCGCGGATCCGCCGGACTTCCTCCAGGTTCCAAATGCTTCCACCGCCCCGGTTGGCCGTGTTCTCCACCACCACCAACCGGCTCACGGGAAAGTGCGGGTTCCCCGGATCGTTCACGGCCTCCGCCACCTGTTCGGCTTTGAACCGGCCCCGGTCGCCATGCAGCAACTTCACACTGCATCCGCTGTTGGCCATGGTCCCACCTCCTTCAAAGCGGTAGATGTGGGCCCCTTCATCGCAGATCACCTCGTCACCCGGCTTGGTGTGTGCCCGGATGGCGATCTGGTTGGCCATGGTGCCGCTGGCGCAGAACAATCCGGCCCCGTGCCCGAACATGGCGGCCAATCGCTCTTCCAAGGCATTGACCGAAGGGTCCTCGCCGAAGACATCATCACCAACCGGGGCAGCGGCCATGGCAGCGCGCATGGCAGGCGTAGGCAGGGTCACGGTATCGGAGCGCAGATCGACCGGAAGCATGGAGGCCAATATATGGAGACGCCCAGGCCGGGAAGCAAATGCCCGCCTGGAAAGGGATCCGGGATCGGCGGGCCGGGAGGAACCTTTCGTGCGGTGATGCGTAGCAAGGCCCACGAAATACAGAACCTGATGATGCATAAGTACGTGTTGGTTCCTGCCTTGCTGATGTCCGTTTCGGCCTTGGCGCAATGGCAGCAAGTAGGCCTCGCGGGGCAATCCCCCACAAGCGGCGGCCTCCAGGTGATCGATGACGTGGTCTACTTCCATGCGGAAGCCGACCAAGGTTCATTGATGCGCTCCACGGACAAGGGTGAAACATGGTCGGCGGTCCAATTTGCCGACCATGGCGCCACGTGGAAGACCCTGTTCCGCGATGGTGTGCAGTATGTGAATTGGGGCACCGTCCAGGAGGGGCCAAGCGACTTGTTCCGCATAGTGCCCGAAGCACCGGCATTGATCGACGCCAACGTCGGCATCCTCAATTTCGAGGTCATGGCCGATGGAGGGTTGTTGGCTTGTGCCGTGCATGATAACCGCACTGCGCTGCTATCGAGCCATGACGAAGGGAGCACTTGGGAGACGGCTTTCCCCTTGGGCGAAGGACAGGACATCCGTTTGATCGGCCGCGATGGCACCGCGCGCATGCTGGTCCAAACCCATGAAGATCCATTGGACGGGGCGGCCATGTCGGGCCTGTTCCGCCGGGAAGGGCCCTCAAGTGCATGGGAGCGCATCAGCGATATCCAAGATGACCTTGCCAACGCGAGCGCCAACGCCGATGGCAGCATCTATGCCAGCAATGGCTTGCGCGTCCTTCGCAGCTTGGACAATGGCGCCCATTGGGACGTGCTTTCCGTGAACTTCCCGTACAACGGGCTCACCGGCTCACGGATTTTCAACATGGGAGGCGGGCATTTGTATTTCATGTGCTTCGAGGCCGGGGCCACCCTGAACGGCAATCTCTACGAGAGCTATGACCGGGGTGCCACCTGGCGACCGGTTCAAAGTGAGATCTCCCAGCACCTCATCTTCAACATGGACCGGGACAGCAAGGGCAGCCTCTACGCTGCAACCAGCAACGGGGTATACCGCATGGACCCTGCCGTTCCTGCCACCGTGGGCGTTGGGGAAGCACAAAACAGTGTGCGGGTGTATGCCTACCCGGTGCCCACCTCGGACAAAGTGGTGGTGAACACCGGCGGGGAGGTCATGGAGGACTTGAAGTTGTTCGACATGGGCGGCCATGAAGTGATCTTCGTGCCCAACATCGGCAAGCCTGCCTACATTCTGCAAGTGGGCCATTTGCCCGCCGGCATGTACATCGTGCGGGCCACCACGCGAAAGGGTACCACGGCCGCACAGGTGGTGGTGGAGTAGGCCGGCAAAGTGCTGCTTCAGGCCACGGGCCGATCGCCAACAAGCGGTCGGCCCGTGGTGTTCCCGCCCTCTTCGGGGCGCTTGAACAAGTGCCCGCACCGGCTGCACTGCATAAAGCGGTCCATCGACATGGGGAATACGGAGAATAGGAGCGCCAGCGCCCAATGGATGAACCCACTGAAGGAACGGGGCCTCAACACACCGTTGGCCAGATCGGTTGAGCCGCAGGAGGGGCAGCATATCGGCTGATCGGCTTCGTTCAAGTAGGGGCGCCGCTCCACCTCCTCCAAGATGCGCAGGGCCTGTGTACGGTCCTCGACAGCCACCTTCAGTTTTACTTGGCCGAGCGCGTAGCTGAAGGCGCGGTTCAGCCCAATGATGTGCTCGTCGTGCACGAAGGCTTCGAGGCCCTCATTCTCCAACAAGCAGCGCGCCATGTGTGCGTCCAACGGGTCATCATAGAAGCGCACCGGCACCAGGTCGTTGTGTTCGGCGTTCATTTTATCCGGGCCAGCATTAGGCAGTCCCGCAAGAGTACGACTACCGGTGCCACACGTGGGCCGGTGTGTACGCGCTCGGCATATTCCACCAATGCGCATGTTTGTTCGTCGTGTTCCTTGACAGGCCACAGCACATCGCCGCTCCATAGCACGTTGTCCGCAATGATCAATCCGCCGGGGCGCATACGGCCGATCACGGAATCGAAGTAGTTCGGGTAGTTCTGTTTATCGGCGTCGATGAACACCAGGTCGAACGGCGCGGGTAGCGTGGGAATCACCTCCAGCGCGGGCCGGTGGTGCATGGTGACGTGGTCCTGCATGCCGGCTTTCTCAATGTAGCGGTGTACCATTTCGGGCGGCTACGGATCGATTTCGATGGTGTGCAGCATGCCGCCTTTCGCCAGCCCTTCCGCCAGGCAGAGTGCGCTGTATCCGGTGAAGGTGTCGATCTCCACGATGGTCTTCGGCTGCACCAAGTGGCTCAGCATGGATAGGAAGCGCCCTTGCAGGTGGCCGCTGAGCATTTGCGGCATGTGGACTTTTTCGCATGTTTCCGCAGCAAGTTCCTGCAAGTATGCAGGCTCTGTGCCGCTGTGCTCCTCACAGTAGGCATCGAGGACGGGGTCGATGAATTGCATCAGGGCAGTTTGGTGATGTAGCCGCGAAGTTGGTGCGGACCATGTTGTATTTCCACTATGTACCGACCACCGGACAAGGGACCAACGTCCACGGCGGTTCCCCGGTTCAACACCCGGTCTACCACCTTCCGCCCCAACGCATCGAACAGTCGTACCTGTGCATCTGGCCACGTCTCCGGCCAACGCACGGAAACTGTGTTCGAAGTCGGATTGGGATAGAGGATGATCCGCTGTACCGCCTGCTCCTCAATGCCCGTGGCATAATCCAGTTTCCACCAATCGCTGTGGCGCACCAGCCCACTATCCAGCCCAAGGCCGAAGTAGAACGAGTTGTTCCATTGGTGCGGGATTCCCGCGCCCACTGCTCCACGGCGCGGCCCGGCGGGGAAGGGGGGAAGCGCGTTCCAAGTAGATGACATTCCGTCCCACACGTCGTCATGGAACGTGGTCGCATCGGAGGCCCCGCCCGCCACCACCATCACGTACGGGGCGCCGCTCTTGGCATCGATCCGCCCGGCCGGCAGTGCAGAACGTGGATAGTACGTTCCCGTCTCAAACCATACGGGGTAGCTCCAGGCATCGCTCAATGCGGTGCCGGTGGAATCGGCACCGCCGGTGATGAGCATGCCGCCACCGTCCAGAAAGGCCACGGCGCGGTGCCGTGAAGGGCCAGGCACCGGGTTCATCGCTTCCCAACTGTCCGTTGCCGGCCAATATTTCCAGGCTTCCTTGGTGGGCGCTCCACTTTGCAGCATGCCGGTGGCCACAATGCCGTAATTCCAGCCTTCCACGGCGGCGCAGGCGTAGCGGGCCTCGGCGGGCATGGGGCTCTTCTGCACCCATTGGTTGCTTGCCGGGGAATAGGCCCAAAGCTCATTCAATGCGCCATTGCCGTCCACGCCGCCGAACACGTACCCGGTGTCGTTCACGGTGAATGCGGAGCAGTACTGCCGAGGCGTGGCGGGCATGGCAGTGATTGTGCTCCAGGTATCCGTAGCCGCATCAAAGCACCACCAATCGTTGGTGAGGCCCCAGCCCACCTCCATGCCGGTGCCCACATAGATTTTGCCGTTGATGGTGAAGGAGGCCGCATCATCGCGGGCGGTGCCGGGAAAATCGGGGAGCTGCGTCCAGGTTTGGGCGTGGGTGGTTTGTGCCCAGCAGAGCAATGCCGCCAAGATGTAGCGCATGTGCCGGGAGGTGCTTGGCGTCAAGGATACCCGGCACCGGTTCATTGCAGGACAACCCGGTTGCGGTAAACGGGATCTGCGTCTTTACCACGCACCTCGATCACGTAGGTCCCGGCAGCCAGATCGCCCGGATCGAAGGACAACTGATCCGCATGTCGGAAAGGGACTTCCAGGCATGCGCGTCCGTTGGGGGCGAAGAGTGTGAGGATGCCTGATGCCAACACATGGGGAAGCCGCACATGCACCTTGCCGTTGGACGGGTTGGGAAAAACAGAGATCACCGGGATGTCCTCCTCCGTGATCCCGTTCAGCACCTGCGCATTTTTGAACAGATGGTAGGTATCGTCAATGGCGTAGCCAACGCCATCCTTGATGGACATGCTGATGAACTTTTCAGGCAGCGTGGTCCAGGTCTGGCCGCCATCATTGGTACGGAGAGTATTGCGATATCCTCCGGCGTAGGCAAAGCCGGTAGTGATGTAGGCGATCTGGTCGGTGGCCATTTCCAGGGTCCAAAGGGTGGTGGAATCCCCCGCAATGGTGCTTTCGGTCCACGTGGTTCCCCCGTCCGCAGTAAGCAGGAGCAGGCCATTATACCCACAGGCCATGCCCACATCACCGAGGAAGCGAATGCCGTTGATGCCCCGGTCGGTGGTGAGTGTTCTGTTCAGCACGGTATCCGAATACATCACGGTCCAGTTTGCGCCCATGTCGGTGGACTTGAGGATGTGGTAGTAGTCGTCGTCCTGGTGATCACCGGCTTCGTACTTCGTGGCACGCGTGCAGATGTATGCCACATCGCCGTCGAAATAGATGTCCGTCACCATATTGTATCCTAGTAGGGGTAAGTTCACCGGGATGAAGGTGTTGCCCCCGTCCTCCGTGCGGTAGAACGTGCCCACGTTCCCGCTGACGAGGCCCACATCCGCATTGAAAAAGCGTATGCTGTTCAGCGTGTACCAGGGCAGTGTGTCGTACGTGAGCGGGAACCAGGTCGTACCGCCATCTTCCGTTTTAGCGATGATGCTCGTGTGATAGCCGTAATGGCTCCCTCCGCAGGCATAGCCTACTTGGGCCGTGGGGAAATGGATGTCGTTGAACCATTCCGTGATGAAGATGGTCTGCACGCTGTCGAATGAAGCACCGCCGTTGTGCGTGACGTACAACCTGCCTCCAAAGGCAGCCGCCTGACAAGTGTCTGCCGAGAGTGTCTGGCACGAGGTCATGCCCCCTGCATTGCCGCTGACAGGCACCCATTGCTGGGCCTGGATCAGTACTGGACAGGCATTCCAGGAAAGGAGCAGTAAGCCGTATGCGAGGGTGTTCCGGTGTTCCATGGTGGGATGAAGTTACGCGTACGAGGTGAGAACAGCATGTGTATCCGGGGAATGACGGTAATTACGGCGAAAACGCTGCCTGTGATCCAGGGAAGCGTGCCCAAAGGCAGTGCATCGTTGCGTTGACAGCCGGCGATCGTGGGTTCCGCCCCCATACCGCCACTTGATCCACGCCGCCAGGAACGGGTTGTACGGCGCGTGGATCGGCTTGCTGGTTTCCTCGTTGTGCCGGATCAAGGCCGGTTTGCGTGGTTGCGATTGACCGTGCATGTGCACCACCATGGCGGAGTAAGCAACCAATCAAAACCAACTAAACAAACTTTAGTTGATGGGTTCACGCAGACCGGCCAGGAACCCTGAAGATCAGTAGCAGTACTTCCCCTCCGCGATCATCTTCTTCGCCACCAGCTTCCGCAGTTCGGCGGTGTTCAGGTTGGTGCCCTTGATGAAGCGCTTCGCGCCCATCAGCATCGCCGTCTGCTCGTCGCCGCCGGCAAAGTTGTTCACGGCTTCTTTCGCGTACTTGTGGATTCGGTCCGCCGCATCATGGATGTAGAGCTGGCACATCGCGACTTGTTCCGCAGGGTCACCCGAAGGGGTCCCTGCGGACCTCATCTCCGCCAGCTTCAATGTCCGCAGCAGCACGCTCTCCGCCAGGTACGTGTCGATCACCATATCCGCAATGTGCATCAGGGTCTCCTGGTGCTTGGCCAGTTCCAGCCCCAGCTTCCGCGCCGCGCCACCGGCCACCATCAGCACGGCCTTCTTGAAGTTGGCCACCATGCGCTTTTCATCGCCGAGCAAGGAATCGTCCGGCTCGGGCATGTCCGGGATGCCCATCAATTCCGCGGCCACGGCCTGGGCCGGGCCCATCAGGTCCAGCTGGCCCTTCATGGCGCGCTTCAGCAGCATGTCCACCGTCAGCATGCGGTTGATCTCGTTGGTGCCCTCGAAGATCCGGTTGATCCGGCTGTCGCGGTAGGCGCGCTCCACGGGGCTTTCCGCGCTGTAGCCCATGCCGCCGTAGATCTGCACGCCCTCGTCCACGATGTAATCCAAGCTCTCGCTTCCAGCCACTTTCAGGATGGCCGCCTCCGTGGCGAACTGTTCCACGCCCCTTAGCAGCGCCTGCGCGTGGTCCGCGCCGCCGTCCTTTAGTTCCTGGATCGCCTGTTCCATGTCCCGGCTGCAGCGGTAGAGCGCGCTCTCGGTCACGTAAGCATGCACCGCCATGTCGGCCAGCTTCTGGCGGATGGCCCCGAAGCTGCTGATGGGACGGCCGAACTGCTGGCGCTCGTTGGCGTATTGTACCGAGCGGTCGATGGTCTCTTTCGCCCCGCCCAGCGTGGCCCCGGCCAGCTTGATGCGCCCGATGTTCAGGATGTTCACCGCGATCTTGAAGCCGTTGCCGCGCTCGCTCAGCAGGTTTTCCGCAGGCACCTTGCAGTCGTTGAAGAACACCTGCCGCGTGCTGCTGCCTTTGATGCCCATCTTGTGCTCCTCGGGGTTCAGCGTGATCCCGCCGAAGCCTTTCTCCACGATGAAGGCGCTCAGGTTCTTGTCCGCCTCACCGGTCTTCGGGTCGATAATCTTGGCGAATACCGTGAACAGGTCCGCGAAGCCCGCATTGGTGATCCACATTTTCTGGCCGGTGAGCAGGTAGTGCTTGCCGTCCGGGCTTGGAACAGCCTTGGTTTTGCCGCTGTTGGCATCGCTGCCGCTGCCCGGCTCGGTCAGGCAGTAGCTGGCCTTCCACTCGCCGCTGGCCAATTTGGGGATGTACTTCGCCCGTTGCGCATCATTGCCGTAATACAGCGTGGGCAGGGTACCGATGCCGGTGTGCGCCGCCATGGCCACGCTGAAGCTGTGGCCTGCGCCGGTCTTTTCCGTCACCAGCATGCCTGTCACGAAGTCTTTGCCGAAGCCGCCGTACTCCTCCGGTATGGAAATGCCCAGCAGCCCCAACTCACCGGATTTGTCCAGCAGGCTCTGCATCAGGCCCTCTTCCTGTGCATCAAGGCGGTCCAGCTTCGGCCACACCTCCTGCGCCAGAAAGTCCGTGCAGGTCTGTGCGATCATCCGCTGCTCCTCGTTGAATTCCTCCGGAATGAAGATGTCCTGCGGTTGGCTCTCGCGGATCAGGAATTCCCCGCCCTGCAGGGCTTTTTTTGTGGTTGCTGTTGCCATGATGAATAAGTGCGCGTCGTGTTCTCGCGTCGTTTGTGCAAGTCGCACAAGCTACGGTTGAAGAAGGTGCTTTGTTCGGATAAAGGTATGCGTGCATAACAAATAATGCAAGCAAGTGGATTGCCATGGGGGCGTGTCCCCGGCTTTCCGCCCGCCGCCCAACCCACGCCGGGGCCGGGCTGTCCGCTCTGGCTGCTTCGGTACGCCCCGCCGCCACGGCGCTCCGGGGTCCCCTCGTTCCTCGGGGCCTCCTCGCTGCACGTGGCGGAAGGGGCGCACCTTCGGCAGGCCGCCGCTGCCATCCCTCACGCAAGGCCCCGACGGATACGGATAACCTCACCTTTATCCTGTCCAACAACCCTCTTGTTTCCCTTCACTTGGCGGCCGGGTTGCCCCATTCCAGTTGATGTATGAAATGCCAAGAGCCGGGACAGGAAAGTTCCCGGTCCCGGCTCCTTTACTGCAATTTGCCTTCTCGTTCGGTCCACACTATTCCACCACCACAAGCTGGCTGTGTTCCATGCTTCCTGAGACCCGAAGGAGGTAACAACCCTGGGCGATCGGTGAGAGGTCGAATGTGGCCTCGTGCGCAACTACGCGGGTGCGGGCTACCTGCCTTCCGCTCAGGTCGTGCAGGAACAGGTCATCACCTGGTTTGGCGCCCTGCACCGTCATGATCCCCCTTGCGGGTACGGGAAACACGTGCAGGTCACGCATCGGCACCGGGCTGCCCAGGCCTGTACTTCCGAAATAAAAGATCTCACTGAGGTCCGTGCAGCCGTCGCCATCGGTGGTTTCCACTGTGTAATTGCCGTTGGCCACCGGGGTCCAGGTTTGGTCGTTGGCACCTGCGATGGCGGCTTCGTCCAAATACCATTGATAGGTGGTTGCCGCCGTGCTCGCCAATTCCATGTCCGCCCAGGTGATCTGGGGCGCCACGCCCAGTGTGGCCACCTCGAAGTTGCCGCTGTAGTTGAAGGTGCCATCGCTTACACTGAAGGTGAGCGTGGTTGTGCCCGGCGCATTGTCGGGCAATTCGGAGATGCTGATGTGGAAGATGCCAGTGCTGGCCTCGGTCACGGCAATGGCAGCATCGGGGACAATGGATGGGTTGCTGCTCACCACCGTGGGAGCGCCCAGCGGATCGCCGTTGTTGGTCGCCGAGATCACCACTGCTGCAGTTCCGTCCACGCGGCAGAAGCTCAGCTCCCCGGGCATGGTGAGGGTGGCGTCATCATCGCGGTTCACCACGGCGAACTGCTGTGGGGGAAGGGCGGCGTAGATGGGGTCTTCCGTAGAGGTGTTCATGGTGGCGAGCACATGCAGGGTGATGTCGCCATCATCCTCTGCATCGTCCACGCCGGTGATGGTTACTGTTTGTGTTTGGTTCCAGTTGGTGCTGGTGAAGGTGAGCTGGGCCGCGCTGATGGATGCTTCCGTGGGATCGCTTACCGTGAGGTCCACCACCACGTTGCCCGTGGGTGCCATGCCCAACTGAAGGCCGAGGCCCTGCGTGGTGCCGGTCTCGTCCACTACAATGGGCAGCGGCGTGGCCGTGGTCAACCCCGGGAATCCGGCTGCATCAAAGGCGCGTGCATACACCCCGTCCGCATCCCCCTGGAAGCCGTTGCCGTTCCACACCATCAGGAAGCCGCCATTGGGGAGCTTGGCAACAGCGGGATAGCGTTGCTCGCCGCTTACGGTGTTGCTGGCCACCTGCCAGCCCGTGTTCGGTGAGCCGAAGGAGATGCCGTAGTTGGCCCGCACGTTGTAGTTCTCCGGGTCGTTCAATGAGGTCATGTAATTGTTGGTGAGCACTACGGCGCCGTTGTCGAAGAGCTCGCAGTCCGAGTAGTAGTAGGCATACGGCGCGGACATGTTGCCCACGCTGGCCGCGAGCACCGTGCCATCGGCATCAAGTACCTGCCCCCAGAAGACATCGGTGCCGTTCACCCCGAACTTGGCATAGATCAAAAGCTGGTCATGGACGTTGATCGATGCCTTGACCACGTTCACCGTACCGCTGGTGGTTTGCAGGATCTCCTCGGGGGTTTGTGCCAGCAGGTTGGCATTGAAGGTCTTTCGATAAATGCGCCGGGTACCGGAGCCGTTGCTGTACACGGCAACGATTCCACCGGTGCTGGTCCAGCGCACCTGGGGCAATTTGTAGTTGTTGGATGGCGTCTCGCTGGCCTGCATGGCAGTGCCCGCCCATGCCTGTGTAAGCAGGTCCCATTTGCGCAAGTAGATGTGCCCGCTTGAGGGGTAGGCCGCCAACACAATGTCGCCGCGCACGTCGAGGTCCATCTCATCACTACTTCCCAACGCATAGGTCGTGCTCAAGGTATTGTCGGCTTGCAGCACCTTCATGCCTGAGGGGTTGCCGTTCCACGCAATGAGGTACTTGCCCTCTTTCCAGTAGTACACGAATGCCTTGATGGCGGCGGTGGCCACTTGTATCTCATCCGTCACGGGCTGGTGGTGGGCACCGTACCGGCGGGCCATGATGGTGTTCCCCGTGGTGGTCCAGGCGATCACATACCCGCCATTTTCATCGCTCGCCACTTGGGGATGGGTCTGTGTGCCGCTGATCTGCTGGTTCACCAGGAATTCATTGGTGGCGGGATTCATCTGCTGGGCCTGTACCGATAGGTGGAGCGATGCCGCAAGGAGGAGGAGAGTCGATATTTTTTGTTTCATGGAAATTGAGTGAGGGCGCAAGATGGGGAAGGAATTGTACGGGAATGTTCGGTCAGGGGCAGTCGCCGGGAAGCATTGAGCAGTCGCCTCGCTTAGTCGCTTGTGTGCTCGCATAGGGCACTGCCATGGTCTCATAGTTTCGCTATCGCATCGACCACCACCTGGCGCTTGCGTTGCGATACCGGCACGGTGGACCCATCGGTGAGCACCAGGGTGCCCCCATCGCGGTTCAGGAATTTTCGTACATGCAGCAGGTTCACCAAATGGCTCATGTGTACACGCTCGAACCGGTGCGGGGCCAGCAGGTCCTCGAAATCCTTCAGGGTGCGTGCCGATACAATGCGCTCTCCATCATGGGTGAACAAGCGGGTATAGTTGCTGTCGGCCTCGCAGCGCAGGATGTTGCGCGGGTCCAGCACATGGATCCCTTCCGTACAGGGCACCACCACGCGTTCTTCGCCGGGCGTGGCCAGGTTGCGCAATAAGGTCTCCATTTGTGCGGGATCGGGATCCGACAAGGCGCGCTCCAAGGCGTGGGTGAGAAGAGCGGGGTCCACGGGTTTCAGCAAGTAGTCCACGGCGGCACAGCGGAACGCCCGGATGGCATACTGGTCGTAGGCGGTAATGAAGATCACGCGGGCCTTCTTCCACGCGGCCTGGTCGAGCACTTCGAATCCGGTTCCGTCACCCAGTCGGATATCCAGCAGGAGCACATCGGGCCGCATCCGGTCCATGAGCCTTACGGCTGCTTCGCGGCCATCGGCCTGGCCTACGATCTCGTGCGGCACGCCGCAGTTTGCCAAGGCCTCGCGCAAGGCGGCCCTGGCGGGGGCTTCATCATCCACGATGAGCAGGCGCAGCTTCAGGTCCATGTGTGGCGGAAGATGGTGCGTACGATGGCCTCGGTGCCGGTGGGGCGGCCTTCGGCGTTGTGCAGGTCGGCCAGTTCCAGCCCGTGCGGCATACCGGCCCCGCGGTTGAACTGCCGCAGGCGTTCGATGGTGATCTGCAGTCCGCGCGATGGTGTGAGCGAGCGCCCGCCGTTCAGGGCGCTGGCCGCACGCCCCACCCCGTTGTCGCGGATGCGGCAGATCAGCATGCCGCCGTCGCGGTGGATCGTGATCCGCAACAGGCCGTCCGAGCGCCGGGGCACCAGGCCGTGCAAAATGGCGTTCTCCACCAACGGTTGCAGCAACATGGGCGGTATGGCCACCGAGTCCGTATCGATATCGCCGCCCACGGTGATCTCGTGATGGAACATGCCCGGATGGCGCGAGGCGCTTACGTGCAGGTAGTGCTCGATCAGTTGCAATTCCTGGCGCAACGGCACCATCAGTTGCCGGGAACTTTCCAGGATCAGCCGCAACAAATTGGAGAGGTGGCCCACGTATGCCGTGGCGGTGCGGGCATCGGCGTTGGCGTACAGGCCGGGTATGGTGTTGAGCGCGTTGAACAGGAAATGCGGGTCCATCTGTGCGCGCAGGGCCTGCTGCTCCAAGTTGGCCTCGCGGCGTTGGGCGCGCTCACGCGAGCGTTGGGCCAGTAGCCGGGCCACCAGCCCGGTGCCTGCCGCCAGCACGAGCGCGGCCGCCAGCATCCAGCGCAAATTCTGCCCGCGTGCTTCAGCCAGCTCGGCTGCGGTCCGTAAGCGCTGGTTCTCGTTCTCCTTCCGCTCCACGTCGTACTTCACATGCAGCTCGCGCATCACTGCGTCCTTGCCGGCATTCATCAAGGAATCGGCCAATGCCGTGTAGCCCAGTTGCGCGGCGTAAGCCTCCTTGTGGCGGCCCGTGGCGGCATAGGCCTGGGCTTGGGAGAGAAGGATATTCCGCTCCGACAAGCGGTCGCCCAGCTCGCGGGTGACCGTTAGGGCGGTATCCAAGTGGGCCAACGCTTGCGCCGGTTTCCCGGTGCGCACCAGCAGGTCGGCCAGGAAATGCCGCAGTTCACCCAAGGACCATTGGTCGTCAAGTTGGCGGGCCAGTTCAAGGGCTTCTTCGTACAGTGCCCGCGCGGTGTCCCAATGGCCCGATCCCTCGTGTGCCAGCGCCATGTTGGTGAGCAATGCCGCCTTATTGCCGTTGAACATCCACGGCGGGCAAACTTCGGCGGATCGCTGCAACAACACCAGCGCCGTGTCGTAGCGGCCCAGGTCCATTTCCACCACGGCCAAATTCATCAGGCTGCGGTGCCAGCTGGCACTGTCGCCCGTTTGCCCTCCTGCCCGGGCCACCCGTTCATTGAGGGCCACCGACCGCAGGAAGAAATCCCGGGCCTCCAGCGTATCGCCGGTACGGGCATGCAGCATTCCGATGTTGTTCAGGCCGCGCGCCATGCCGGCGCTGTCGGCCAAGTGTTCCTTCAGTCGGAAGGCCTCCAACTGCTGCCCCAGGGCACCGGCGTGGTCACCTTTCATTTCCAAGGCCACGCCCAGGTTGATGCGCGCGGTGGCCTCGGTCTCCGGCTGCCCGTGCTCCTGCGCCATGGCGATCACCGCAAGGTGGCAGTTCGCGGCGCTGTCCAGCTGGTTGTGCCGTTGCATGATGTTGCCCAAGTAGCCCATGGCCATGGCCCGCTGCCGCACCATGGCGGGTGCAGTGGCACCAGCGAGAATGGTGCGCACGATCGGCTCGGCCGCCGCGATGTCCCCTTGGCTCATCAGGGTGCGGGCTGCGGCCAGCTCATCGCGGAAGGACGTGCTGTCCGCACCGAAGACCGGTGCCGGTATCCGGGGTGTGCCAGTGCTGCAACCGCCCAAGTACAGGAGTGCAATGGGAACCAGCAATAGAAGGGCGCGTAGATCGGGCATGGGCGGGAGCGGGCAAACCTAATGCGATGTCCCTTGCGGACAGGTGCCATCCAGCGGGTGTACGTGCCTATTGAGTACCCGTTTGGTCAGCGCTGTGGCGTGCTGTGGGGCGTGTCCCCGGCCGCCGCGCACGGTGCCGCGCGCGCCGGGGCCGGGCTGTCCGCTGTGGCTGCCTTGCGCTGTGCGGCATCGCATCGGTCTGCGGGGGCTCCTTCGTCGCCTCCTCGCTCCGTGCGTTGCTCGCCCATCGCCGCTGCAGGCCGCCGCTGCCATCCCTCACGCGGCATCGGGCCACCTTTGTGCAAGCCCATGCTTCACCGCTTCCTCATCGCTCTCCTCCCAAACGCGGAGCTTTCAGATAAGGTCATCGCCCTGCGTGCTGTCCTTCACGCGAGCATCGGTTCGTTCAGCGGGCGCAATACGCCACCGCACATCACCCTCTGCTTTCTCGATCTTCCCGAAACGTCCGGATCCGCCATCATGGATGCCATTGCGGGCGGTGCCGTCAACCAACCTGGCTTCATGCTGCATTACAACGGCATCACGCACTTCCCGGACAAGCGCACAATCTACATCGATCCGGTGGAGAAGGAGGCGATCGCCTCTGTCCGCGCGCCCATCATCGCAGCATTGGAGGGCCATGATGCGCTGCGCACCGCAGTTCGTGAAACCGACCATCCGCACCTCACCATCGCAGCGGGTTTGAAGCCCAATAAATTTCAATCGGCCTGGGAAAAGCTCGCCCCGCACGAACTACGGCATGAGGAACGGGTAGGGGAGGTCGTTCTGCTCAAGCGGCCGTTGCAACCCGGGACGATCTACGAGCCTGTGCGGAAGTTTCCGCTGGGTTAGTGCTCTTTCGACAGCTTGTTGATCCACCGCACCAGTTCCTGCTCATCCACGATCGACCACGCGTGTGGATGCCGCCTGCCGTGCTGGAACCCGCGTCCCTCGGTAGTAATGTACTCCGCGTTCAGGTTCCCGGCCGCCAGCAATGCGCCATGAAGGCGTTTCAGGGCAAAGGCATTCATGTCCTCGTAGCTGTCGCCACGATTCTGGCGCCACCAGGTGGTGTCGGGCTCGGTGTAGAAGCGCACGGGAAGGTCCACGAGCGGTGCTATGCTCGTTTCCGTGTCCATCAGCGGGGATGCCGCTTCGTAGGCTGGGCCGTTCGTTGCCGGATCGCCAAGCGTGCTGTCAAGCAAGGCTACCACCATGCGCGCTTCGCCCTTTTGAGCGGGGAAGGACGGATGCTCAAGGCGATGTTTCGAGGCCTGATACAGGTGCGACAGGTCAAGCGGTGAGTCTACCGCAAAGACACCTTTGACCTGCACCGGCGCATCAGTTGACTTCAGCAGTGCCTTGGCGATCAGCACGCCCACGTTGCCACCGGAGGAGAAACCGCCGATGAAGGTGTTCGATGCATCCACCCCGTGTTCCTTCACCGCGCCCGCGATCATGCTGATGACCTGCTCCTGCTCGGCCCCGCTCATCAGGAGGTGCCGGTTGTAGTTCATCATCAGCACGGCGATGCCGTTCGCCGCGGCCGCTTCCGGAATGGCCGATTCCTCCTGCGTATCCGCCGCATCGCAATTGAAGCAGGGAAAGAGGATCAGCAAGGTGTTCCCGCTGGAGCGGGACAGGTCCTGCTTGGCCGGGATGATCAGGTCGTAGTTGATGGTGTGGATCTCGCGGAGCGTAGTTTCCTTGGTTGGTGGTGCCGGTCGGCAAGCGGACAAGAGCGTAAACGCGCCCAACATCAAGCTGAACTGCCGAATGACGCGCATCAGTCGGTTGCAAAGTGTAACCGGCAGGCTGCCTTCCATGGCCAGTCTGCCTTTCAGCACATTCCGGCAGTTGCGGACCTGCTTGCCGGCAAGCAAGTCTGCGTGCTGCTCGAAGAGCATGAAGCAGGCCCTTCGACCAGGCTCAGTGCGGGTAAGGAGGGCGCTCATGCATGGCAAGCCGATGCTTTTGCGTAGGATCGGATTCTGCGGGTGACGGCTTCTTCGCCAACGCGCTATGGGCAACATACGCCAAGGCATCAACCCTTCGGCTCGAAGCGCAACACCTCGATCTCATCGCCGAGCCGGAGCATCGCCTTATCAGCGGTGACCAATGGGATGCCTACATGCGAAGCCGTGGCTGCGATGATGCTATCGGGCAACTTCAACCGATAAGCGCTCCGCAGGCGAATGGCTTCTTCTTCGATCCGCGAGTGGAGGTCTTCCACAGGCCAGGCATCGAGGAAGGCATGTATGCGCGGCAACTCGGAGCGTACCATGCCCGGGAAGCTTAGCAGTTCCATGCGCGTTATCACCGAAAGATGCAGGCCCTTGTCGCTCAATAGTTGGATCACGGTCTCATTGCCTCCCAGCAAGTACAAGGCGATGTTTGTGTCCACCACGTACCTACCTCCACTCATCACGCAACTTCTTTTGGATGACCATGGGGTCTTCCTTCAGCGTGATGGTGCCGGCGAACTGCCTGATATCCGGCAGGGCGCGTTTGCGCTTGCGGCCGGTCTTCAGCTTCTTCAGCGCAGCAGCGATCTGCCGCTTGCTCATCCCTTCTTTGATGGTGATGGCTGCCATGGGTCAGTGTTCTTCGTCAAAGATAGGCCCGGCCTCAGTGGCATCATGATTGAGCCTGCGGATCAGCGCTTTGCGCGGATGCTGCGTAGAACAGCATGAAGCAGGCCCTTCGGCAAGGCTTGGTGCGGGTACGGAGGGCGCTCATGCTTCGCAAGCCGAAGCTTTAGCGCAGGATTGGGCCTAGCGGGTGGCGGCTTCTTCGTCAACGCGCTTGGGACAACATGCAAGGCGAGATGCAGAATTCATTGGGCAGTCTTGCGCGAGTACTTTCCTGGCTCACTCTGTAGCAGTTGTTCATTAATACGGTAGTAGTACCAGTGAGAAGCACGGTTGTATCCGTTGGACTTCTCATTGGAAGCACCCCACACGCATTCATTCGTTTCGAAAGACATCGATCGAAAGAGATTATCGATGGGAGACAACTGCTCCTCGACCCATTTTCTCTCACTCGTTGGCAGGAGTGCCAGGATTTGGTCGATGATCATGCGACCATCAAGAGAATTCAACCACTCATCCATAAGGTCTTCCTTACCTGAATAGTCGGTCACGAAGCGCTTCCATTCTGGGATCAAGTAGTTGAGCCCATCCTTTTGCACAAGGTCAGACTTGCCGCGCATGGCAGCTTTGATCATGCCGTTGTGTGGATAGACCATCGTGAGCAGCTTGATCAATTCAACAACTCAAAAACACTCGCCGCCCCAATTGCCGATCAGACAATTGGATGATCAGAAGATCAGACGATGATCGCACCCGCAAACCCCTCCGGCTGCACGTGCTGGGCATTCCATTTTCTGATCGTCTGATCATCTGATCCTAGTTCAACAGCTCAAACACGCTCGCCGCCCCCTGCCCGTTGCCCACGCACATGGTTACAATGCCGTACTTGGCCTTTCTGCGGCGCATCTCGGTGAAGAGCTGCACGCTGAGCTTGGTGCCGGTGCATCCCAACGGATGGCCGATGGCGATGGCACCGCCGTTGGGGTTCACGAGTTCCGGGTCCAGTCCCAGCTCGCGGATCACCGCTACACTCTGGCTGGCAAAAGCCTCGTTCAGCTCGATCACGCCGATGTCTTTCAGCTTCAGGCCGGCGCGCTCCAGTACCTTCGGCACTGCATAGGCCGGGCCAATGCCCATGATGCGCGGCGGCACGGCCGCCACATGGTAGGATACCAAGCGTGCAATGGGCTCAACGTTCAGTTGTTTCAGCATGCGTTCGCTCACCACTAGTACGAAGGCGGCGCCGTCACTGGTTTGGCTGCTGTTGCCGGCAGTAACGGTGCCCTTGGGGTCGAACACCGGCCGCAGTTTCGCCAAGCCCTCCAGGGTGCTGGCGCGCGGGCCCTCGTCGGTGTCCATCACATAGCTTTCCACCTTGCGCTTGCCGTCCGGCCCCATGGTCACATGTTCCACGGTGTAGGGCACGATCTCATCCTTGAATTTGCCCGCAGCAATGGCGGCCAGGGCACGTTCCTGGCTGCGCAGCGCGAAGGCGTCCTGGTCCTCGCGGCTCACCTTGTATTCGCGTGCCACGGCTTCGGCGGTGAGGCCCATGCTCCAGTACCAGGTGGGATGCTCCTTGGCTACCTTGGCATTGGGCACGATGCGCCAGCCGCCGAAGGGGATGGGGCTCATGAATTCAACCCCGCCCGCCACAATGCAGTCGGCGATGCCGCTGTGGACCTTGGCTGCGGCAATGGCGATACTTTCGCTGCCGCTGCTGCAGTAGCGGTTTACCGTCATGCCGGGCACCTTCTCGGTGTCTAAGCCCATCAGGCTGATCATGCGGCCGATGTTCAGGCCCTGCTCGGCCTCGGGCGTGGCATTGCCCACGACCACATCGTCCACCTGTTCCTTGTCCAAGTTGGGCACGCTGGCCATCAAGTGTTTTACTAACTGCGCCGCCACGTCGTCCGGGCGGGTGAAACGGAATTTGCCGCGCGGGGCTTTGCCTACTGCGCTGCGGAAACCGGCGATGATGTATGCGTTCATGGGTGTTGTCTTATGTCCGATGCAGGACTGAAGGTTGCTTGTTCGTTGTGTTTGTCGCACTGAGCTTGTCGAATTGTGTGCGTGTCCCCCGGCCACATGCGCCTCGCGTCGTGCTATCCGCTGTACGCCTCGGCCGGATTACCGGCCTGTGGGTGCCGCTTCGGTCGCTCACGCGAAATGCAGGATCAGATTTCATGATTTGTCAATCTGTGCCGAGTACTTGCCATTATCTGGCATGAAAGACTCGCTATCTGGCATGAGCCTGTCCTTATATGACATGTGACGGTGATGTGTGGGTCTCATAAGAGGACCAATTGCTCTTCCATGGTCAACCATGGAGGTTGCGATGGGAGTGGAAGGCCAAGCAGTTCATTCGGCTCCACCTTCTGCAATCCGCCGCCATAAGACCGGCCATTCCGCTTCAACGTTTCAGCGCTGATGGAATTGAGCAATTCCAGCAACTCCTTATGCCGTTGGGGATCCCCTTGAAGGAGCCTTGCAAGTGCAGGTTTAGGATAGAGGCAGAGGAAGCCGTTGGTGGCGATGGCCTGGCTTCGGTTCAGGAAGAACCGGAACGGGGACGAGCGTTTCGATGTTGCGCGGCCCATGTAGGACAGTAGGAAAGGCGCAGGCTCTCGTTTCTCTTGTTGGTACCAGATGTCCCGTGACTTGCACAAGTAGCCATCCGCGACACCTGCTTCGCGACCTTCTTCCAAATACCGATGGGCTGTTGGATAGCGTGTTTCGATTTCGGCCAAGGACAGGTTGCTGTCCAATAGGAATAAGGGCTCCTTCACCAGCGGAGTTCCACTGCTATCGGCGTCAATGATCTCGCTCTCCAGTTGACGCGGACTTGTGAACACAGGTCGCAACAATGCGCTGGGCAAATCGCGTTCGCGTACCTGTTCGCCTGTGAGGATGAAGAAGTCATTGGCTCCTGTTGCGATTCCGCGCCGGACCTTAAAGAGGTCGCCCACGCTGATCCGGGCTTCATCCACAGGTTGGGCTTCTTCGCTATCTAGCATGTGCCAGCGGGGTGATGAGGCCAGTTTACCTATTGTTGACGTGCGCTCACTTGATGCTTGGCGCATGCTCGTTCCGAATCCGAGCAGGACTTGTTGGTCCGTACGCGGAGTGGCTTTGCGGTAAGTGACGATACACGATGAGACTAACGCATCACCGAACTGCGTTCCTTCGGGATTGAACTGGAAGACCTCGATGAGTTGGACTTTCCTGGTCAGGTAGTCACGCAGAACACGTCCGTAGTTCACGACCAGGAACTCCGATGGGATCAGCCACGAAGCCACAGCCCCGTCCGCCAAGAGGAAATGCGAGAGCAGTATGAAGTAGACGTACAGGCCAGTAAGGCCGCTGGACTGGAGTTGCAATTCGGTTGCGACCCTGTTCTGTAGCAACCGCTTAGCCTCACTACTCATGTGGTGATGACGCACATAGGGTGGGTTCGCGCATAGCAAGTCGAACTGCCCTTTGTTCTCTGCACGTGCCGACCACTGGATGAAGTCCGCTTGCTCGATCTTGATGCCTGTACCAGCCCACAGCTCTTTCGCAGCGTTGGCGAAGAGTTCATCGATCTCAACGCCCGTGCAATCGAACTGTTTGTCGGTCGGGGCCACCGAACGAAGCGCAGAGAAGAATGCACCGGTACCGCATGAAGGTTCCAGCATGCGGATGGTTCCGTCATTCGTGAGGTGGCTAAGTGCGCGCTCGACGACTTCCATTGCCAAGGGCAGAGGTGTCGCGAACTGCCCCATCTGGTTACGTTCCAGTGCTGAGCGACTTTCGTCAATCTCGGATTGTTGGCGTAAGCGCAGGCGCTCGACCGCGTTCGGCGCATAAGCCACTGCGGGTTCTGCGACAACGGATGTTGGTCCTGCAGTTGGATCAACCAATGCGATCTCCAGATCTGCCGGCCGATGTTCCCAGATCCAGTCGATTCCCTCAGATGCTTCATACCCCAGGTAGTCCGGACCGAAGTAGCCGCATAGCAGAAGAAGGAACCGGACATCCTTGCCGTACCGCTCCCGTAGCTGCCTGATCTTCTGCGCCTCTTCCTTGCGGCGTTTGTTGGTGTTGGTAAAGTCTCCGGCCGACTTTGCTTCCATGAGCAAGGGCATATCCCCTTCGTTCGCCCATTTCGGCTGGATCGCGCAATCGACCGGGATGTTAACTGCCCCATCGCCTTCGCCCACCGGGATGTTGAGCCTGAACGTGAAGGTCCCAGGTGCCATCGAATTGAAGCTCACGACTTGATCAACAGGGATGAACCGGTACTTCCGTTTGATTAACCACTTCTTCAGCGAGTCAAGTTGTCGGCGCTCCTGTGCATTCCGGATGATCGGGTCGGAAGCTGCTCCGCATAGGCGGTCTGCTACAACGACGGATGCACGTTCTATTGATGCCTTCATTGGTTCGCTGTCCTGTTCCAACCAAGTGAACAAGTCACGGTCGGCAAGCTCCATGAGTAGATCGCAGATGCGCCCGAGTTCATCGGCCAGTCGTGGCCTGGCCATTCGTGGGGGTATGCGAGGTGCTTTCTCTTCATTGCCCTCCATGGCTTGGATGAGCGACTTACTCGCATGGGCTAATCCGACGAGTCTGTCGCGGGCCAAAGGGGGCGCGGTCGCCATCCTCATCACCGGCAGAATGCCCGGGTGCGCAATGAGGACATCCGGTGTCAGTTTTCTGAGGTAGTCCGAAATCTCAAGCGCGTTGACGACTTGCCCCGAAGTCTTCTCGCGCTGCTTCCTGAAGGTTTCCGGTGCGAACTCGATGAACCAATCGTTGTAGAAGTCGATCGAGCGTTCGACGTCGTCCTTCCAGAGGTGGGGCTTATCGGCGTTGATGAAGGTCATGTGGTCCAACTACAATTGGCCTTTCGAGGTGACGGGTATTCTGTCAGCAGAACGTGCACAAACTACTGACGGAATGATGGATGTGTTCGGTACGCAAAGAGTCACAGTGCGCGTTTTTTGGCTCATTTCTTCTTTGGCGGCGGAGGTGGTGGGTTGGTGTACTTCGGCATGTTGTTCTCCTGTAACCGCTCCTGGCCTGGTTTCGCAGGAGGAGGGGTAGGCTTTGGCTGGGGCTTCGGAGCTGGAGGTGGGTCTTTCTTGCTCATAGCGGTGCAGTGTTGAAGTTTCGGGTAAAGAAATCGTTGGAGTGCTGTTCAGCTTTCTTGGTCAGTATGCCACTGGTGTATCTGACAGCCTCACCAATGGCTTTGTTCGTATCAGACTCATTGGCCTTGAGGTCATAGAACCTCACCATCGCTTGTTCCTCAGTTATCCGATTAGCATCGAAGTCGAACCAAAGCCGTTCAATGTTGTCATAGTACTTCGCATAGTACTCATAGATATCGTTGAGATGGTTCAGCATCTTGTCCGTGGGAATCAGATGGGGCTGAACAAGTCGCAGGAGCGAAACTCCAGCAATGATGACACAAGCAACGGTCGGTGCGCTATCCCAAACCTTCCAGCCCATTACTCCACCAGTGGAGAATACGAGGACGAGGATGTTGAACCATCGCAGGATGCTGCGCTGGCGATAGGTATACAATGAAGTGAACTCGGTGTTGAAGCGAGCCCGAGTCATTTCATGCCAGATTCTTTCTCGCATTGATATTTGGTTGGGGATGCGCCTTCAAAGTTCTGCCTATCGGCTCTGAGTTTTGGCATCATCTGGGGCTCTATCTCGCGTGACGGACTAAAGCGGAAGGCCCGCAAGCCCTGTAATCAGGGCGAGGACTTGCAGCGGAAAGCGCGACCCGGTTGCATTTGAGCCGGGGCACGCCCACCCTTCGACTCCGCTCAAGGCGGGCACTCCTATGCTTCACCGCATCCATCAATTCCGCAACACCTTCCCGCTCGTAATGATGCTCTGCAACCGCTCCAACGTCTTCCGCTGCATGCACAACTCCAAGAACGTCTTCCGCTCCAAGTCCAGCAGGTACTGCTCGCTCACTTCGGTGATCTCGCTCAGGTCGCCGCCGCAGAGGACGTAGCCGAGCTTTTCGGAGATCAGCTGGTCGTGCTCGCTGATGTAGTTTCCGCTATGCATGTTGCTGGCGCCGGAGTACACCACGCCAAGTCCGTCCAGGCCCAGCACCTTTACGTCCTTGCGCATCTGGGGCTGTGTATAGCCCTTGTTCCACAGGGCCAGTGCGCATTGCTTCGCATAGGCCAGCTGGTGTGCACGGCTCACGATCACCTCGTCCTGCCCGGGGCGCAGGTAACCCAGTTCGAATGCTTCGTGGCCGCTGGTGCTCACCTTGGCCTGCGCGATGGTGAGCAGGCGGTGGCGCAGGCGGTTGCTGCGGATATCCCCTTCCTGCAGCTCGTCACCTAAGCGCGTGGCGAACTCTTTGGTGCCGCCACCGCCGGGGATCACGCCCACACCGAACTCCACCAAGCCCATGTAGGTCTCCGCGTGCGCTACCACCTTGTCCGCGTGCATGCACAGCTCGGTTCCGCCGCCGAGGCAGAGCTGGTGCGGTGCGGCTACCACGGGGATGCTGCTGTGGCGCATGCGCATGGTGGTGCGCTGGAAGGTGCGAACGGCCATGTCCAGGTCTTCGTATTCCTGCTCCACGGCCATCATGAAGATCATGCCCACGTCGGCTCCGGCGCTGAAAAGCGGTCCATCGTTGTATACCACTAAGCCCTTGTAGCCTTCCTCGGCGATGTCCACGGCTTTGTTCAAGCCTTGGATCACCTCCGCGCCGAAGGTGTTCATTTTGGTGCTCCAGCCCACCTGCAGGATGCCATCGCCGAGGTCATGCACAGTGACGGCCTTGTTCTTCCACACCACGCTGCTGTCGGGCAGGTCGGCCAGCACGATCAGGCCTTCGGCGCGGGGAACGGGTTTGTACGCTTTGCTTGCCGGATCGTAGTACAGGCGTTTACCGCCTTCGTTCTTGTAGAAGGATGAATGGCCTGCGGCGATCATTTCCTCCACCCACTTGGCCGCCGTGATGTTCGCCGCCTTCATGGCATTAAGCGCGGTTTCCACGCCCGCCGCGTCCCACAGTTCAAACGGCCCCAGTTCCCAGCCGAAGCCGGCGCGCATGGCATCGTCGATCTTGTAAAGGGCGTCACTGATCTCCGGAATGCGTTGGCCCACATAGGCGAACAGCCCGTGGAAGCTCTTCCGGTAGAACTCGCCGGCCTTGTCGGTTCCGGCGTACAGCAAAGGGATCCGTTTCCGCAAGTCGGTTTCCTTGCGGGCGGCCTCCACCGTGGCGAACTTGGGCTTTACCTGCGGCTTGTACTCCAAGGTCTTCAGGTCCAGTTGAAGGATCTCGCTCTTGCCGCCCTTGCCTTTTTCCTTTACGTAGAAGCCCTTCCCGGTCTTGCTGCCGAGCATTTGGCGCTCCACCATTTGCTCTACGTAGTCCGGTATGGCGAACAGGGCGTTCTGCTCATCGTTGGGGCAGTTGGCCTTGATGCCGTTGGCCACGTGCACCATGGTGTCCAGGCCCACCACGTCGCTGGTGCGGAAGGTGGCGCTCTTGGGGCGGCCCAGTACGGGTCCGGTCAGGCGGTCCACTTCCTCCACGGTGAGGCCCATTTCCTGCACCAAATGCAGCAGGGCCATGATGCCGTATACGCCGACGCGGTTCGCGGTGAACGCGGGCGTGTCCTTGCACACCACGGTGGTCTTGCCCAGCACGCGTTGGCCGTATTCCTCAAGGAAGGCCACCACCGCCGGATCCGTGTCCGGACCAGTGATCAGTTCCAGCAGCGGCAGGTAGCGCGGCGGATTGAAGAAGTGCGTGCCTAAGAAGTGCTTCCGGAAGTCTTCGCTGCGCCCTTCGGCGATGGCGTGGATCGGGATGCCACTGGTGTTGGTGGTGATCAGGGTGCCGGGCTTGCGGTGCTTTTCCACGTTGGCCAGCACCTGCTGTTTGATGTCAAGCCGCTCCACCACCACTTCGATCACCCAGTCACAGTCCTTGATCCTGGGCAGGTCATCGTCGAAGTTGCCGGTGGTGATGCGCGTGGCGAAGTGCTTGTCATAGAGCGGCGCGGGATTGCTCTTGATGGCGGCCGCCAAATGCTCCTTCGCCACAGCATTGCGGTTCTTGCCTTCTTTGGGAGGGATGTCCAGCAGCAGCACCTCCGCGCCGATGTTGGCGAAGTGGCAAGCGATGCGGCTGCCCATGACGCCGGAACCGAGCACGGCGACTTTGCGGATGTTTCTCTTGCTCATTCTTGTGGTACGATGGTGAAGTAATGTAATGGTTGCAGCATCCTATTTGAAGAGATCCTTCTTGTCCAGCAAGGCGTTGATCTTGTGCATCACGTCGTGGAATGCAACCAATTCCCTGGCCGGGATGTTCGCTTGCACCGTTTCATTGAAGCGGATCACGGCGGCCTTGCTGATGTCGCGCATGCGTTTCCCCTCCGGCGTCAGGAAGATGCGGATCATCCGTCCGTCCGTGTTGTCGGGCACGCGTTTGATCAGGCCTTTCTCCTCCATGTTTTTGAGCGTGCGTGTCAAGCTGCGTGCCTCCATGCCCATTTTGGGGCCCAGCTTGGTGCTTGGTGTTCCCTCGGGGTCGATGTTCAACAACGCATAGCCGATGCTCATGGAACCTCCATGCACCGCTGCTTGTTCGTTGTATCGCCGCATGATGCGGTGCCAGGCCCAACGGATGGGATGGTCGATGGTTTCTTCGGGTTTCATGAATGCCCGAAGGTAATCCTGGCAGGTGTTGCACGCTCGTGATCCGCGTTGTGCGGTGCATCGATGGCACTACCACGGCGGGGCACCTACAAAGGATGCCTGCGATGCCTTGGCTGGCCGTCGATGAACAGGGTCATCTCTTGCCCATCAAAAACATACCGCAGCTCTGCCGCAGGCAACAAGTTGTTCAAGCGGCCTTGCAGGTCATCATACAGCAGCACACTGTCCGTGTTGAATGAGAAAATGAATTGCTCGCCCTGGCCTGTCACTGTTGTCCGGGGTGCGATGTTCCCTGCACGTTGCTCCTTGCCATCGCCCAATTCCACCCATTTCCGTTCGGCCACATCCAGCCAGCCGAGGTCCGCGAACCGCCCATCCTTCAGCCAGAAGACATTTTGGCCCCAGCTGTCGCGCCCCCCGTAGTTGGCCAGGATGATGATGCCGTCCGCCGTGTCGCCCGTGGTGAAGTAGGTGGGCAACATGACCTCACTGTCATACGCGGGCTTTGATGCCGAGAGCACTTCCGCACTGCTGTCCGGGCGGGCCCGGTAAAGGACCAGGCGCAACCCCTCCCGGGTGTCATCAATGTTCTTGGCGGCCATCACGAAGGTTCCGTTGCCCAAGGCATGTGTGGTATAGATCAGCAAGGTGTCGTTGCGCACGTTGTCATCCAGGTTGGGCAGGTCCCACCGGTTGTACGCCTTGGTTCCTTCCAAGACCTGGGGCGTGGCGGCTTCCTCCTTGGGCGGGGAAGGGGAGCATGCCGCGAGGGCGGCCAGTACGGTGACCGTGTTCAATGCCTTCATTCCACCGGGATCACGGATCCGCTGCCGGAGATCTTGGAAGACACTTCGGGCTTCCCGGCGTAGCGCACGGTGCCGCTTCCGGAGACCTTGGCCGCCAGCTTGCTGATGGCGGTAAGTTCGGCATTGCCGCTTCCGCTGATCTTCACTTCAGCCTCATTGGCCACAAGGTCGCGGGCGTGCAGGTCGCCGCTTCCCGAGACGGAGGAGGAGAGGCTGGCGCAGGTGCCGCGCACGGTGATGGACCCGCTACCGGAGATGGAGGTTTCGAGCTGCTTCTCGTTGATGCCGTCAACGGTGATCGACCCGCTGCCTTTGGCGCTGAGGCGCGTTCGGCCGCTGCCGAACACGTCCACCGTGCGTATGTCGCCGCTTCCCTTCACCTCCATGGAGGACAAGGCGGCGGGGGTGATGATGTGGATCGTAAATCCCTCATTAGATCTCCAGCACTCCGTGGTACGCACGTGCCAAAGGCCCCTGCTCACGCTGGTGTCCAGCAAAGCGATCAGGTCGGCCGGCGCGCTCACCTTTACTTCTTGCTCCACGCCCTTTTCCACCACCACCTCCATGGCGCCGTCCACCTCAATGGCCGTGAACGGGGGTACATGGACCGTACGCTCCTCCACCGGAGCCGTGCCCGTGATGCAATTTAACTGGCATGCGACGGCCAACGCACAGGTGAGGACAAGGAGAAAAAGCTGTTTCATGGCAAGGGGCCGGGACAGGGTCGCCGGTGCCGTAAAGAAATGAAAAACTGTGCGGAACCCCTGCCAGGAATCCCCGTTCGCGGAAGGGTTGGCATGCTGGGCCATGCGCCATGCGTGCCATGCAAGGGGTTGATGGCCCGATGACCCGGGCTTGGATGGCGAGGGAGTTTGCCGGCTTTCCGGCGGTGGAGTGCGATCAGCGGGACGCGCCATCGGCGTATTCCCGCAAATAGGCGTAGTGCTCCGTGAGCTGGCCGTTTTTGGCGATGGTGGCCCGGGCGATCATCCCATCGGCATCGGCCCCTGTAAGGTGGGGCATCACATTGGCCATCAGGTCGCGGCCAAATGATTTGGAGGAATCCCGGGGTAGTTCGCAGGGCAGATTGTCCACGGACATCACGGTAAGGTTGCCGGGCTGCCCTGCTGGCCGCTCCTGCCCGGTGGCGGTATCGTAGCCAAAGAAGGGCTCTTCGATGGTGGTGGCGCGCAAGGTGCTGTCGATCGGCCCGCCGATATCGCAGCTGATGTCGGCCACCACGCGCAGTCCCAGGGCGGGGTCGCGCAGGTCGTCGGCCGTGAGGATCATGGGTCCGCGTGCATCCCAGAAGTGGCACGCGATATAGATATGCGCCCGCCGGGCGAAGGGCAGGAAGTTGGCGTGGTGCCCGCGCGGGTCCTCGTGGAAGGCGGCGCGGTCGAAGGGCTTACCGTCGTCCCGCACATAGAGGTCGGCGCTTCCGAGGATGGTGTACACCGCGTGGTCGAAGGTGTTGTGCAGGAATTCCCCCGGCGATACCCTGGCCACACCGGCGCGGTCCAGGGTTTCCATGGCGCCGTTGCCCACGCGGCCCGTACCGGTAAGCACAATGCGCAGGTCCTTGGGCATGTTGAAATGCGAGAGGTGCATGTCCATCTCGGTACGGTCATGGCATGCATGCGCCGGCTTCAGGGCAGGTACGCCGCCATTGTGCACCTCCCATGCGCGGAACGCGTTGTAGGCGCCAACCACGCCCGCCCATCGCCCGAAGGCGAGTACGCGGTGCCCCTTCGGGTCGGTGAACAGTTCGTGGTCGATCAGGGTGATCTTGCGTTCCAGCACGGTGTGCAGCAGCTTGGCGTTGTGCGGCTGCTTCTTGATGGTGTGCGAAAAGAAGATGTAGGCTTTGCCGGCCATCAGCATGTCCAGGGGCACTTCCTTCACGCCGATGATCAGGTCGCGGTCGGTGAGGTCGTGCGTCACGCGCACGTCCAAGGCGGTGTATTCATCGTCCGTGTAGGCGCGCACCGGGCTTCGCTGCACGGCGATGTCGATGCCTTGCAAGCGGGCTTCGCGGCACTGCTCGGGGGTAAGGGGGACGCGCCGGTCCGGAGGAACTTTGCCTTCGCGGATGATGCCGATCTTCTTGAACATGGCGGGAGTTGGGGTGCGCGAAAGTAGTTGTTGCGGAAGCTGCCTTGCTGCGCGATATCATTCCGGCTGGAGCCATGGGGCAGAGCTTGCCCATGGGGCGCTGCGATGGGCGCCGGACACCGTATCTTTGCAGTGTTCTTTGAAAGCATTGGGGCCGACCTGGTTTTGACAGCGGCTTCGTGGTGCGTGTAAGCATGCAGAGCATCGGGGAACGGCTCTTTAATCCCTTCTCCAAGCCTTAACCGGCAACACTGATTACGCACTTGCTGCCTAATAGCCCAAGGCTATGAAGCTTATCCCGTGAAGCACAGTAACGGGGGCAAGTACTCCTCGGGGAGGCCCGCAACCCTCCTTCCCGGCCCAGGGGTATCAACCATGGGAAGCTGGCCCGCGCGGTGGTCCGGAGCGCTGGCGAGACAACAGGACCTAAGCTTCAGGTAGGGTGTCCTTCCCCGGCCTGATTCCGAAAACCAACGGAGGAAGAAGCATGTGGAAAGCTCGTTCTGCGGTCGTTTGGACGAGGGTTCGAATCCCTCCGGCTCCACAGGAGGCGGAGCGGCGGTGCGTAAGCAACGCCGTTCCGCGCAGCGGAACATTCGAGGTTTATCCCGGCGGCATGCCGGGAAATCCCTGCGGCTCCACAGGAGGTGGAGCGGCGGTGCGTAAGCAACGCCGTTCTGCGCAGCGGAACATTCGAGGTTTATCCCGGCGGCATGCCGGGAAATCCCTGCGGCTCCACCTTAGCCTCGCCGAAGGAAGGCTGCCAGCACCAGCTGGAAGCCATGCAAAGGCGGGCTTCGCCCATTTATTCCACAACGCCACCGCAGCCTTGCTTCGCAGAGGCTACGGCCTCGCAATGAGGGACCGTATTAGAGCGCCGTCACTGCGAGCCGGCTTTGCGGCGCGGCAGTCCAGGCACGATCGCCCTGATGGATTGCTTCGGCCACGACAGCCTCTCAAGGACGCATCGCATGAACACGCAAGGTGGGAGCAGGACCACCGAGGTAGCCTTCGCGCATGGCTGCTGCCACTGAAAGCGGGAGGCGTTGCGCGAAGAAACGTCCTACTACCCGGATTATGCAGCAGGGTTCGTTGTGATTTCGGGCCGCAGTAGAAATCCTGCTACATATTGCGGGTGACAAGTACATCGCGTACAAGATCGAGAAAGTACCTGAAGACCGGCTCGGGCCGGGCTTTCAGGGGCAGGCACTTGGTGTTATGTTTCAGAACCCGACACCTACACCGCCGCTCATGATCGGGCCCTGGCCAACGTAATAGCTGTTGGGGTCTTGCAGCACCTCGAACAGGACCTGCAGGTACAACGAACTGCGCCCGCTGATGGGTTGCACATACCCGGCCCCCAACAACAGGTGGGGTACCCAAATGCGCCCGCGTTCGGGTCCATGGTTGAAGTAGGGTTCTAGGTTCATGTGCAGGAACTCGGCGTGCAGGTAGGCTTGCTCAATCACGCGCCAGCGGCTGAAAAGCCGGTAGCCGTAGGTGCTCATCGTGAACGGGGGCGCGTAGCGGTTGTCCTGTAGATAGGTGTAGCTGGGGCCAAGGCCGAGGGAAAGTTTGCGGCTGTGGTCCACGTAATAGCCCAACAGCGGGTCCAATTGCACAGCAGTCACCGTGCCGAAGCTCAGCCCGATGCCGCCGCCGAACCAGATGCGGTCCTTCAGAGGAACCGTGGGCTTGGTTTTTCCCTTGCGCACGTAGGCGGCGCTGTCGCTGCCTTGGGCAATTGCGGAATGCCCAAACAGGAAGGCCAGCACGATGGCGGAAAACAGGCGCAGCATGGTGCCCAAAGGTATGCGGACCCATGCCATCATTCGCGCACCGTTCGCGGCCTGTACAGCACCCAAGCGGGTTTGGCATCCTCCCATTCGTATAAGCGCAACAGCCGTTCCTTCCACGCGGGCTGGGCCGGGAGCAGCGGTTCCCAACCATGGCCCACGGGGGCATCTGCACAGCTCGGGAAAGTGCCCCGTGCCACCACCAGGTCCATTCGGCCCCGGGATTCTGCAAGGGGTATGCAGGGCGTGGGCAAGATGGTGTCCGTGACGTTTGCCCCCAGGTAGAAGCGCGGAATGCGAATGTCCCACACGGTGGTGTCGTTGGCCAGGTAGTTGATGCGGACCTGTTGCAAGGGGTAATGGGTCCGGATGTACTCCGCCAAGCGGGTTCGGCCACTGCCGGCAGGGGTGAAGAGCACTACCGACAATGCCGCCATGTTCACGCCGCTGAACAGCCATATCGCAGGATTCCATAACCTGCCTGTGCGCATTTGCACCTTCCACCGCTTGTTCGCGGTGGCGAATGCCAGCACCAGCACCAATGGAACAAGGCCGGCCAGCGGGAATAAAAAACGCAATTCCTTGTGCGGTACAATAGCCAATGCGATCACCAAAGGCAGTATGCACCAGGTCAACACCGAGCGTGCATGGTAGCGTATCAGGATCGCAGCGGCGCCCAGCATGCACAGGCCAATGGGGGGGATGGCATATTTCACTATCCAGGGTGCATAATACCACCAGGGGAAAGTGTCGAACAAGTGGTCCGGGTGGCTGGGGAAGTTGGCGTGCAGGTAATTGGCGAAGCTGGAGGCGGGCGCACCGTAGAACAGGCTGTCCATGGCCGTGTTCAGCACAAGCGTGAGCAATACCGAGGCTGCGGCTTGCAGGATTTCAGCGGTCCTGGGCTTGGCGATCAGCAGGGTCCAAAGCGCAATGCCTGCGGCAGCGGGCAGCATGCTTGGTTTCAGGCAGACCATGATGGTTGCCCAAAAGCCTGCCCACCAAGGCCAACGGTCGTAGGCCGGCCGTTGGTACAAGACGGCCAACGTGAGCATCAAGGCCATTAGCGACCAGGCCTCGTTGGAAAAACGCACCAGTTGGAAGGGCAGGAACCAGAGGAAATAGGAGAGTGCGATGTAGGCTTTCCGCATTGGCGTGCCTACGCTGTGTGCCGTGGCGATCACAAACCGCTTCATCGTAAGCAACGCCAGCAGGGCGGTGAACAGGCGGAGCAGAAAGGAGAGGTGGAACGGGTTGTTTACCCCCACCAAGCTGCCCGCCTTGAAGAGGGCTGCCGCCACCCACGGTAACAGGGTGGACCTGATCTGCTCGTCGAATTCCCATGGTAGGTGATCCCGTGCGGTGCTGCCGGTTTTCCATAGGGCGAAAGCGATCACCTGGTAGTGCTCATCGGCATTCTGGAAACCGGTGCTGTACCATGCGGTGCAGGTGTACGCCAACACCGCTGCCGCGAATACGCGACGGTGGAAGGTGGTGAGGCGGGATGTTGGCATGGCACTGCCGTACAGATGGCAGTGCGAAGATGGGGCACGCGGGCGGTGCTCACTTCATCCCCCGTTCCAACCCCTCGCGCAGCGCCGCCATGAAGGCTTCGCTGGTGAGGTATTGGTCCGGCGCCACTTTGTTGCCGTGGATGCACACCGCGAGGTCCTTGGTCATCTTGCCTGCTTCCACGGTGCTGATGCACACGGCTTCCAGCTTGTGGGCGAAGTCCACCAAGGCCTGGTTGCCGTCCAGCTTGCCGCGGAAAGCCAGGCCGCGCGTCCATGCGAAGATGCTGGCGATGGGGTTGGTGCTGGTGGGTTTGCCTTGCTGGTGCATGCGGAAGTGGCGCGTCACGGTGCCGTGCGCGGCCTCGGCTTCCATGGTTTTGCCATCGGGGGTCAACAGCACGCTGGTCATCAGGCCGAGGGAACCGAAGCCTTGGGCCACGATGTCGCTCTGCACGTCACCGTCGTAGTTCTTGCAGGCCCAGATGAAGCCGCCATTCCACTTCAGCGCGCTGGCCACCATATCGTCGATTAGGCGGTGCTCGTAGGTGATGCCCGCCTTTTCAAAGGCCGTTTTGTAGTGCCGTTGGAAGAGGTCTTCGAAGATGTCCTTGAAGCGGCCGTCGTACTTCTTCAGGATGGTGTTCTTGGTGCTCATGTAAAGCGGCCATCCCTTCTCCAGGGCCAGGTTGAAGCAGCTGTGGGCGAAGCCTTCGATGCTTTCGTCCGTATTGTACATGCTTAGGGCCACGCCGTCGCCCTTGAAGTCGTACACGTTCCAGGTGGTGGCCTCGCCGCCATCCTCCGGGGTGAAGGTCATGGTGAGCTTGCCCTTGCCTTTGATCACGGCATCGGTGGCGCGGTACTGGTCGCCGAACGCATGGCGGCCGATCACGATCGGGTGGGTCCATCCGGGCACTAAGCGCGGGATGTTGTTGATGACGATGGGTTCGCGGAACACGGTGCCGCCGAGGATGTTGCGGATGGTGCCGTTGGGGCTTTTCCACATTTGCTTCAGGCCGAATTCCTTCACTCGGGCCTCGTCCGGGGTAATGGTTGCGCACTTGATCCCCACGTGGTGCTTTTGGATGGCATGAGCTGCGTCCACCGTCACCTGGTCTTCCGTTCCATCGCGGTGTTCGATGCCCAGGTCGAAGTAGTCCAACGGCACGTCCACATAGGGGAGGATCAGTTGTTCCTTGATCCATTTCCAAATGATGCGGGTCATCTCGTCCCCGTCGATCTCCACTACGGGATTGGCCACTTTGATCTTCTGCATGTGTTGAAGGGATGCTTGTTTTCGGGCCGCGAAGGTATCCCTGAAGAGTTGTGCGGGGAACAACTGCCGAGGTGGCCGGCCTCCCGGCGGCCATTCGATCCGGCCGGCACGCTGTCCTGCGCCTACCGGCCCAGGTCCAAGTCCAGGTCCTCGCGCAACTTGAAAAGCGCGGGGTTTTTCTCGGCCATGATCATGAAGCGGTCCTTGGGCGTGTAGCGTCGCTTCGGCGAGGCGGCCTCCTGCTTTACCACAATGAGGTTGAGCGCGGGGCTGCCCAATTGCTGTCGCAGGTGGCCGAGCAACGCGGGTTTTTCGTCGCGCATGTAGTTTTCCTGCACGGTGTTCACAATGGTGAAGGTCACTTCCTGCGGGCCGGTGATCTCGGGCCTGTTGGCCATCAGTGTGGCGTGCATGCTGACCTTGTTCTGCCTTTTGAGCAGCTTGGCATATTCGTCCCACACGCGCAGCAGCAACGCCTGGTTCAGCTCCGGAGCCGCTTGGGGAAGGGAAGTGCCGGCGGGCTCCGTGCCGGGTTGGTCCGCCAGTTGGGCCGGGGTTTCTTCCATGGCTGGCGCCAACGGTTGGCGGATGGAAACCGCACCGGCCAACCGCCTGCCCGGCTTGGTACCAACATGTCCGCCCGGCTCTCCGGGGGAGTTTGCCGGTGCTGTCCGCACGGGGGGGGCAACGTGCACCGGTTGTGGAACCGGCCTCAAGGAAGGGTCAGGGCTTTTTTTTTCAGCCGGGGCCGCTTGGGGTTGCGTGGCGTTCGCGGTGCTGGCGGGCTGCGCGAGCATGATCAGGGCCAGTTCCACCAGCAGGCGGGGCTCCTTGCTGTTCTTGTACTGGACATCCACCTGGCCCAGTCGCTCCAGGCCGCGTACCAGCAGGTCGTGCGTTACCAGTTTGGCTTGCTGGGCATAACGCGCGCCCCATTCGTCGCTCACTTCAAGCAGGGGGATGGTGCGCGGGTCACGGCTCACCAGCAGGTCGCGGAAGTGGTGGGCCAGCCCCGCTACGAAGAGATGGGCGTCGAAACCTTGGAACAGGATCTCGTTGAACACCACCAAGGCACCGGCGGCATCCCCGTTCAGCAAATGGTCCGTTACGGTGAAGTAGTGCTCCTGGTCCAGCACGTTCAGGTTCTTCAGCACGTCGGCGTAGGTGAGCCGGTCGCCTCCGTAGCTCACCAACTGGTCGAAGATGCTCAGCGCGTCACGCAGGCCGCCGTCGGCTTTTTGGGCGATCACGTGCAGGGCTTGCTGTTCGGCCTGAATACCTTCTTTGGCGGCAATGCCGGCCAAATGGTGTGCGATGTCGCCCACGGTGATCCGTCGGAAGTCGAACACTTGGCAACGGCTCAGGATGGTGGGCAGGATCTTGTGCTTCTCGGTGGTGGCGAGAATGAAGATGGCGTAGGAAGGGGGCTCCTCCAGCGTTTTCAGGAATGCGTTGAAGGCGGCGGCGCTCAACATGTGCACCTCGTCGATGATGTACACCTTCCTGGTGCCCACCTGCGGGGCGATCTGCACCTGTTGGATCAGATTGCGGATATCGTCCACGCTGTTGTTGCTGGCGGCATCCAGCTCGAAGATGTTCAGCGAGTGGCCTTCCTCGAAGCTCATGCACGAGGGGCAAGTGCCGCAGGTGGTCAGGTCATCGTGGAGATTTTCGCAGTTGATGGTGCGCGCCAGGATGCGGGCGCAGGTGGTCTTGCCCACTCCCCGGGGGCCGGTGAACAGGAATGCTTGGGCCACATGCTTTGTACGGATGGCGTTCATCAGCGTGCCGGTCACATGCTCTTGGCCCACCACCGTGTCAAAAGTGGCGGGGCGGTACTTCCGGGCACTAACGATGTATCGCTCCATGGCGGGCGAAGTTAACCGCCACGCGGCGTTCGAAATATGAACAGTGCAGGGCCATCGGGCATGGAGTCCGCAACTGGTGGCTGAATTTGAAGTTTCGACTGGTTGTGGGACGAAAGTTGTTCGTAGTCAGGACCGTTCCAATGCGTTCTGAAGGTACCACACAGTTCAGAGGTGGCAATCCTAATACGGTGGCATTGGTTCCAACTCAACGAATTGGCCACCGCGCGCCGTTTGCCGGGCCAACCCTATCAACTGTCAACTAACAACTAGTCGAGGTCGCAGGCTCAACGGCCGTTCAGGCCCGATGGCCCTGATGAACAGCGCCCCGCCTTCCCCCGCATCGATGCCCTACGAACCATGCCCTACTGAACTATAACCCAAGGAATTGTCCCATAAACGAATGTTCCACTTATTTCCCTACATTTGCACCCCAATTTACCAATAGGCCCATGACCAACAGGTATGAGACCGTCTTCATTCTAACTCCCGTTTTGTCTGAGGATCAGGCAAAGGAGGCGGTCGGCAAGTTCAAAGACCTTCTGAAGGAAGGCCATGGAAAGATCCGCCATGAAGAAAACTGGGGGATGCGCAAGCTCGCCTATCCCATCCAGAAGAAGTCCTCGGGCTTCTACCACCTGATCGAGTTTGAGAGCGACCCTTCGTTGATCGCCAAGCTCGAGACCGAATACCGCCGTGATGAACGGGTGATCCGTTTCCTTACGGTGGCGATGAACAAGCACCACATCGCATTCGCTGAGAGCCGCTCCGGAAGGGGGGGGAAGGAGGCCGGTGAAGGACGTGCACCGCGCACCAAGAAGGTTAACGCCTGAACCAGAAGAAAATGAGCGAAGAAACAACCACAACCGCCACTTCCGCAGCAGAGGGCACGTCATCCGCCCCCAAAGGCGGTGGGTCGGGCAATGAGATCCGCTATCTCACTCCCATTGCCATTGAGACCAAGAAGGAGAAGTACTGCCGTTTCAAGAAGATGGGCATCCACTACATCGACTACAAGGATGCCGACTTCCTGCTGCGCTTGGTGAACGAGCAGGGCAAGATCCTGCCCCGCCGCCTCACCGGAACCAGCCAGAAGTACCAGAAGCGCGTTGCACAAGCCGTTAAACGGGCACGCCATCTGGCCCTGATGCCGTACGTGGCCGACATGCTCAAGTAAGAGAACCAGCACCATGGAAGTGATCCTCAAACAAGACGTTGAGCACCTGGGCTTCGCCAATGACCTGGTGAAGGTGAAGGACGGCTACGCACGCAATTTCCTGCTGCCCCGCAAGCTGGCCGTGGCAGCCACCGCCAGCGAGCGCAAGCAACTGGCCGAAACGCTCAAGCAGCGCGCCCACAAGGAGGCCAAGCTGCGCGAAGAAGCCGAAAAGAACGCCAACCTGCTCGCCGGGCAAACCGTGAAGATCGGGGCCAAGGTGGGCGAAAAGGGCCGCATTTTCGGCAGTGTCAACACCATCATGCTCAGCGATGCCTTCAAGCAGTTGGGCGTGGACGTGGACCGCAAGCACATCAAGATCAAGGGTGAGGCCATCAAGGCGATCGGCACCTACCAGGCCGATGTCACCTTCCACCGCGAGGTGGTGAAGACCATCTCCTTCGAGGTGGTGGAGGAGTGAGCTCCCTGATGGAATGACCATTGGATCGGGGCCTTCGGGCCCCTTTCCTTTTTGAAGGGAAAGGAAGAGAAGAGGTGAAGAAGCAGGGGATGATAGATCTCACCTCAGGCCCCGTCCAGTAGCTTCGCCGCATGGCCGAACAAGGCACCGACGACCGCCTTTTGTTGCGCTTTCTGGCACGGTTGGGCCAGGCGGAGCTGGCCGCAGGCAATGCCGTGGCACTGGTGGAGCGCGACCTGGGGCAGGTGGCCAAGCGCAACGGGCGGCCCAACACCACCATATTCGCCTTGCCCACCGTGCTCATTGTGCAGAGCGAGGAGGGGCAGGAGCACCGCGTGCAGCTTACGCCCGGCCCGTACCGTGTGGGGGAGCTGCGCTTCGACCAGATGGAAGGCGTGCTGGAGATCGCGCGGGAAGCACGGGCAGGGCGCATTTCGCCCGCGGACGGACTGCGCAAATTGGACGCGGTCTGGAAAATGAAGCACCGCTACGGCGATGCAGGCTTTGTGTTGGGCTACCTGCTCGCCACCATAGGCATTGCACTGATCCTGCGCCCCACCTGGACCGGGCTGGGCTATGTGGCCGCGCTGGGCCTGGCCTGCGCACTGATGCTGGTGGCTGTGCGCCGCCAGCCCGCATGGAACGCGGTGATGCCCGTGGTGGCCGCCTTCCTGCTCTCCTCCGCCGTGGCGCTGTTGCACCGCTTCGGCGTAAAGGAACCCGCACTGCAACTGCTCATTCCACCTTTGATCATCTTCCTGCCGGGCAGCACCCTCACCGTGGCCGTGGTGGAACTCGCCTTCGCGAACATCGTTTCCGGTGCCAGCCGCTTTGTGTCCGGCTTCATCCAACTGATCCTGCTGGCCTTTGGCATCCTGGGCGGCTTCAAAGCCTTCGGCGGGGGCATGGCCGCCGACCCCGGAGATCCCCAGCGCATGGCCCCTTGGCTCGCGTGGTGCGGCGTGCTGGTCTTTGCCCTCGGCCTGCACCTGTTCAAGAGCAGCCGCCGCCGCTCGTTGCCGTGGATGGTTGCAACCATGGTGATGGCCTTCGCGGGCCAGTCGGTGTCCGGCATGTTCCTGGACGGTTCCTCCACCGCCTTTTTCGGCGCTGCCGTAATGGCGGTGACCGCTTTGGTGATCGAGTATCGCCTGAAGGGGCCGCCCGCCATCGTTTCCATCATTCCCGCGTTCTGGCTGCTGGCTCCGGGATCCTTCGGCTTGGTGAGCGTGGCCACCATGGCTGCGGGCAGCTTGGACGCGGCGGGGAGCATCCTGGAACTGCTGTTCATCCTCACGGCCATCGCCACAGGCACGCTCATCGGCGCTTTTGTGTACAGTGCCCTGCTGCATGTGCGAAGGTCCGCATGGTGGCGGGAACCCTTTGCGCGCGGCGGGGTGCGCGAGGGCGACCGGGGGGAGGGCACATTGTAGGTACGTTGTGCCGCACCGAACAGCCCGTGCTGATGAGGCGTTACCTTTGCAAGCGAAAAAATTAAGATACCACAAGCAACCATGGCGCACGTTTTCGATATCGACATGATCAAGGCGGTGTACGACCGCTACCCGGCCCGCGTGGCGGCCGCCCGAAAAGCACTGGGGCGCCCCTTGACCCTCACGGAGAAGATCCTCTTTTCCCACCTTACGGAAGGCCCCGCCACCAAGGAATACAAGCGAGGTGCGGATTATGTGGATTTCGCACCGGACCGCGTGACCATGCAGGATGCCACCGCCCAAATGGCGCTGCTCCAGTTCATGACCACCGGCAAGGCCAAGGTGGCGGTGCCCACCACCGTGCATTGCGACCACCTGATCCAAGCGCGGGTCGGGGCCAAGAAGGACTTGCAGGAAGCGCTCAACAAGGGCAATGAAGTGTACAATTTCCTGGAGAGCATCAGCAACAAGTACGGCATCGGCTTCTGGCGACCCGGCGCGGGGATCATCCACCAGGTGATGCTGGAGAACTACGCCTTCCCCGGCGGCATGATGATCGGCACCGACAGCCACACGCCCAACGGCGGCGGCCTAGGCATGCTGGCGATCGGCGTGGGCGGTGCCGATGCCTGCGACGTGATGAGCGGCCTGCCTTGGGAACTGAAGCAACCCAAGATCATCGGCGTGCACCTCACTGGCAAGCTCAGCGGGTGGGCCTCGCCCAAGGACATCATCTCCACGGTGTGCGGCATCCTTACCGTGAAGGGCGGAACCGGCGCCATCCTGGAATACTTCGGCCCGGGGGCACAAAGCATCAGTGCCACCGGCAAGGGAACCATCTGCAACATGGGCGCCGAGATCGGTGCCACCACCAGCACCTTCGGTTACGACGACCCCATGCGCCGCTACCTCAAGGCCACCAAGCGCGAGGAAGTGGTGGCCTTGGCCGACAAGATCGCGGAACACCTCACCGGTGACCCGGAAGTCTATGCGAACCCGGAGAAGTATTTCGACCGCGTGATCGAGATCGACCTCAACACGCTCGAACCCCACATCAACGGCCCCTACACGCCTGATCTGGCATGGCCCATCAGCAAGTTTGCGGCCGCTGTGAAGGAGCATGGCTGGCCGGAGGAGATCAAGGTGGCGCTGATCGGCAGTTGCACCAACAGCAGCTACGAGGACCTTACCCGCAGCGCCTCCGTGGCCAAGCAGGCAGTGGCTCAGGGTCTGAAGGCCAAGAGCGGGTTTACCGTCACCCCGGGCAGCGAACAAGTCCGCTTTACCGCAGAGCGTGATGGGCTTTTGGAACCGCTGGAGGAAATGGGCGGCATGGTGCTGGCCAACGCATGCGGGCCGTGCATCGGCCAATGGGCACGCGACAACAAGCACCCGGAACTGAAGAACTCCATCCTCACTTCCTACAACCGCAACTTCGCCAAGCGCAACGACGGCAACCCGAACACGCACGCCTTCATGGGCAGCCCGGAGATCGTTACGGCCATGGCGCTCAGCGGCCACCTCTCCTTCAACCCGCTCACCGATACGCTCACCAACGACAAGGGCGAACAGGTGAAGCTGGCCGAACCCAAGGGCGTGGAGCTCCCGCCCAAGGGCTTTGATGTGAAGGATCCCGGCTTTTTGCCCCCTGCCAAGGATGGAAGCAACGTACAGGTGGTGGTGAAGCCGGACAGCGACCGCTTGCAATTGCTCACGCCGTTCCCGGCGTGGGACGGCAAAAACCTCACTGGCGCCGTATTGCTGATCAAGGCCAAAGGCAAGTGCACCACCGACCACATCAGCATGGCCGGGCCGTGGCTGCGTTATCGCGGGCATTTGGACAACATCAGCAACAACACCCTCACAGGGGCCATCAACGCCTTCAACGGCGAACCGAACAAGGTGAAGAACCAGTTGACGGGCGAATACGGCGAAGTGCCCGCCACGCAGCGCGCCTACAAGGCCGCCCACCAGCCCAGCGTGGTGGTGGCCGACCACAACTACGGCGAGGGCAGCAGCCGCGAACACGCCGCCATGCAGCCCCGCCACCTCGGCGTAAGCGCTGTGCTGGTGAAGAGCTTCGCACGCATCCACGAAACCAACTTGAAGAAGCAAGGCCTCCTGGGCATCACCTTCGACAAGGAAAACGATTACGACAAGGTGCAGGAGGATGACCGTTTTGATTTTACCGACCTGGCAGAGTTCTCACCGGGCAAGCAGCTCACCGTGGTACTCCACCACAAGGACGGGTCGAATGATGTCATCAAGTGCAACCATACGTACAACGCGCACCAGATCGAGTGGTTCCGGGCCGGCAGTGCGTTGAACCTGATCCGAAAGCAGGAAAAGCAGAATTGATCGACCCCGTACCAAGATGCCACGAAGCCCCGCCCCAAGCGGGGCTTCGTGTTACGTGGGTGTCCCCCCTTTTGGGGATTGCAGAGGCACGATGGGGACGCTACGTTTGCGAAAATCCATCCAGTATGAAACGCATCATCCCCAGTTTTTTGGCCGCGGGCATCCTAGCCATCGCGATCAATCCGCTGTCGGCACAAGTCACCTTCGGCGGCAAGCTCGGCGTCAACTACCTCATCGGGTCGCAAAAGATCCAACCGGAACCCAAGGATGCCCCCACCACCCCCAAGGGCCTTGGATTGTTGTTCGGCGGATATGTGGGGATCCCCTTCTCCGACATCGTCGGCATCCGCCCGGAAATGGCCTTTTCATTCCGGAAAGGCAAGTCCGAACAGACGATCAACACGAAGTTGAACAATGACCAGCAGGTGACCGGCGGGAACGGGACCTTCACCGGCACCCGGGACTATGTAATGGAAAATGATCAACGCCTGACCTATTTCCAGGTGAACGTTCCGTTGATGTTGACACCGACTGAAGGACTGCGCATCATGGTCGGGCCATCGATCAACTTTCTGCTCGGTGGAAAATCCAATACCGACGAAACCTACACGTTCAAGGGTACCCTGACGCAAAACGGGCAACAGCAAACGATCGATCAGCAAAACTTTGAAGCCAGCAAAAAGAAGGGCAGTTCAGCCATCAAGGACTTCAAAAAAGCGGACATCATGGCCATGGCAGGAGTGGGCTACACCCTGCCCGTGGGCTTGGACCTGGACATGCGTTTCTACCGCGGCCTTTCCACCACCTACGACCGTACGGAAGGAACATCCCGTCAACGCATCTGGACCAACCTGGTGGAGTTCGCCGTGGGTTGGACGTTCGGGGGAGGGGAGTAGGACGGCTTGCCGCCCCCTGCCGTCCTACCCCTTGCTGCACGGTAGTGTTGAGGTCAACCCACGAATGCGCCTACGGTGTGCACCGTATTTGTCGTAAAGGGTACGCTCCGTTGCGGAATGGGATAGTTGATGGCCACCTTCCGAAACCCAGCGCTAAATCGGTGGCATAGAGATAGGTCCTATGGGATCCGCCGGTATTGATGTGATGGATGAACAGGTGGTTGTTGATCCAGCCAAGTATGCGCCTGCTTGTTTTTCGTGGATCCACCTATATTCGCATCAAACCAAACCAACTAAAAATGCACAAGAAGTTACTCGTTGCGGCCGTATTAATGGGATTGACAGGGCTACAGGCAACCGCGCAAGTGTTTGAGGAGGGCGCGAAATTCCTGCATGTAGGGGTCGGGTTCGGCAGCGCCTATGCCTTCTCGGGCAGTAAAATGGGCGTGCCGCCGGTCCACGCTTCATTCGAGGCTGCCATAACCGACAAGATCGGTGTGGGTGGTTTGGTGGGCTACAGCAGTTCCACTTGGGACTATGGTGCATTCGGCTGGAGCGGCGGCAAATACAAGTACCAGTGGAATGCCTCATACTTGGTCATAGGTGCACGTGGGGCCTACCACTTCGTGGACAATGACCAATGGGACGCATATGGCGGGTTGATGTTGGGCTACAATGTGGCCAGCCTCAAGTTCAAAACGGACGATCCGGATTGGAAGGAGCCGACCATTGGATGGGTGGAACCCAAGGTGGGTGGCGTGGCCTTTGGAGCTTTTGTTGGTGCGCGTTATGCGTTCAGCCAAAGCTCCGCCGTCTTCGCCGAGCTGGGGTACAGCATCGCTTGGGTAAGCGTGGGCTACTGCGCCAAGTTCTGATCGCATTAATCACCACTGTTTGGGAAGGGGCCGGTCCGCCAGGAACGGCCCCTTCGCTTTTCGGCATGGTCATTGCCATTACCCGGGGCATTGCGGAGGCATGGTTCATACATTCGCCGCCGGACAAGTTTCAAGCATCCAATTTCCACTGATGAAACGAGTACTCTCCCACTCCCTGTTGATCGGCCTGTGCATGGTGGCCCCGTCACTAAGTGCCCAACAAGTTCCCGACAGCCTGAACATGGTGTCCAACGGCAGCTTTGAGGAACTGGAGGGGAAGCTTCGCCGCTTGGGCGGCATTGAAAGTGCCAAGGGTTGGAACAGCCCCACGGCCGCAAGGGCTGATCTGTTCAGCGAGAGCATTGATGCCAACTCCCCGGCTTACGCGCCGAAAAACGCCATGGGGTTCCAAAGCGCCCTGAGCGGGATCAACTATGCCGGGGTGCGGTGGTATAGCTACATGGACAAGGAACCGCGCAGCTACCTGCAGGTGAAGTTCAAGAAAATGCTGAAGAAGGGCCAGAAGTATTGCGTGAGCTATTATGTGAGCTTGGGCGAGCTGAGCAAGTACTCCAGCGATAACCTGTCCGCGTACGTCAGCCGGATGGTGGTGAACAAGAAAGATGAGGCCAGCCTTACCTATGAGGCCCAAGTGCCGCTGCTGCGCACCAAGGTTTACGACGACATGGAGGGCTGGCAGGGCGTGTGCGGCGTGTACGAAGCCAAGGGGGATGAACAATACCTGATCATCGGCAACTTCGCCCCCACCGCCAAGGTGAATGCCGGAAAAACGAAGCGCCCGCGCGGGGAAGTACGCCCACAACAGGCCAGCGCCTATTTCTACATCGATGATGTGGCCGTGACGCCCATCAAGTTGATGAGCGAATGCTCCTGCGACCAGATCGACAAGGACAAGAGCGAGTATATCTACGGCCGCAAAGTGGCCAACAGCCCGGGCATGAAGCCGACGGACCGTGTGGACCGCAGCGTGGTGTATTTCAAGCGCTTCGCCAAGGGCATCGACCCCTCCATGAAGGCCCAGATGGACACCTTGGCCTCCGTGCTCAAAGCCAACCCGGGCATCAAGGTGAAGCTCACCGGCAACACCGACCAAGTGGAAGTGGAGCGGGCCAGCATGCGGCCAGAACTGGCCGACCTCGACAAGGAGCGAGCCGAATCGGTAAAGGCGTACCTGGTGGAAGCCGGTGTGGGTGCCGACCGCATCTCCGTGGCGGGCAACAAGGGGAACCAGCCAGCCGTGGAGGAAGGCGACGAGATCTCCATGAGCCAGAACAGAAGGGTGGAAGTGGACGTGGCCCCGTGAACCGGGCCGGCCTGTATGGTACAGGTTCCATTCGCCATCCACCGTTAAAGCCCGTTGTTGACCCCGCCAGATGCAGAAGGGTGACCCCCGCCTCATCCGCGCTTGGACCATGTATGACTGGGCCAACTCGGCCTATTCGCTCACCATCACCTCCGCGATCTTCCCGATCTACTACGCGGCCATCACCATGGTTGACGGCCGCGACCAAGTGTTGGAGACGTACGGGTTACCCGCCACATCCCTGCAATCCTACACGCTCTCGGCAGGGTTCCTCCTGGTGGCCGCGATCGCACCGCTGTTGTCCGGCATCGCCGATCACCGGGGGAACAAGAAGAACTACCTGAAGTTTTTCTGCTACCTCGGGGCGGCCAGTTGCGCGGGCCTGTTTTTCTTCACCTATGCCAACCTGTGGATCGGTTTGGCCTTGTTCATGCTGGCCTGCGTGGGCTTCAGCGGCAGCCTGATCTTCTATGATGCCTTCCTGCCCGAGATCGCCGAACCGGAGGACCACGACCGGGTCAGTGCCCGCGGCTACGCCATGGGCTACATCGGCAGCGTGGTGCTGCTGGTGTTCAACTTGCTGATGGTGATGAACCCGCAATGGTTCGGCATCCCCGACCGCGACGGACTGCCCGCAAGGCTGTCCTTCCTGTCCGTAGGCATTTGGTGGGCGGGCTGGGCACAGGTCACCTTCCGGCGCCTGCCCAACGGGAAGGTGCCGGAAGGGAAGCGCCGCAACACCCTCACCGCTGGTTACCGCGAGCTGCGGCGCGTGTGGTACGAAATGGTCGGTATCAAGCGCGTGCGCCGTTTCCTGATGGCCTTTTTTGTGTTCAACATGGGGGTGCAAACGGTGATGTACTTAGCCGTCACCTACGCCAAGCAGGAGATCAAGGAGCCCGACGGATCGCCCATTGCGGACAGCGGCCTGATCGCCAGCATCCTGTTGATCCAGTTGCTGGCCGCTGCGGGGGCCATGCTTTTCGTGCGCCTGAGCCGCCGGTTCGGCAACTTGGCCGCACTGATCATCGGCCTGGTCATCTGGACCGCCATCTGCCTGGCGGCATGGATGATCGAGACCACCACCTCGTTTTACCTCTTGGCCGCTTTCGTGGGCTTGGTGATGGGCGGCACCCAGGCGCTCTCGCGCAGCACCTACACCAAGCTGCTTCCGGAAACGGCCGACCACGCGTCGTACCTGTCCTTTTATGACGTGGGCTTTTACTTGGCCACGGTGCTGGGCACCCTGGCCTTCGGCCTGGTGAACCAATTGACCGGCGACCTGCGGAACACGGTCATCGCCATTGGCTCCTTCTTCGTGCTGGGTGCCTTGCTGCTGCTGCGCGTGCCCCGCGAAAAGCGTATCGCACCGGTGACGGATGGCACGCGGTAACTTCGCCGCCGCCATGGGAAAAACCGGCCTTGGGGAATTGTGGGACGTGGTGATCGTGGGCGGCGGCATCGTTGGTGCGGCCACCTTTTTCAAACTGCAATCACGCTTTCCCGGCAAGCGCGTCCTGCTGCTGGAAAAGGAAGCCGTGCTCAGCGACCACCAGACCGGGCACAACAGTGGCGTGATCCACAGCGGCATCTACTACAAACCGGGCAGCAGCAAGGCGCTCACTTGCGCCAAGGGCCGCCGCGAACTGGTGGAATTTGCCAGGATGCACGGCATCAAGCACGAGGTATGCGGCAAGGTGATCGTGGCCGTGGAAGAGCGCGAATTGCCGCAGCTGGAAAAGATCCACCAACGGGGCGTGGCCAACGGCATCGAGGACCTGCGGCGCATCTCGGCCGAAGAGATCAAACAGATCGAGCCCTATTGCACGGGCATTGCCGGGCTGTGGGTGGGGTGCACGGGGATCATCGATTTCCGGGGTGCCACCAACAAAATGGCCGAGCTGGCCTGCACGCTCAATCCGGCATCCAGGGTGCACACCGGCGAAGAGGTGTTGGATACCACGCCTCACCAGGGTTTTTCCGAAGTGCGCACCACCAAGGGCAGCTATCGCACCAAATGCGTGATCTTCTGTGCGGGCCTGCAAAGCGACCGCATGGCAAGGGCGGACGGTGCGCCCGTGAAGGAGCAGGTCGTGGGCTTCCGGGGCGACTATTACGAGCTCACCGACCGTGGCAGGCACAAGGTGAAGAACCTGATCTACCCGGTGCCCGACCCGCGTTTCCCGTTCCTGGGCGTGCACTTCACGCGGATGACCGATGGCAGCACCGAATGCGGGCCCAATGCGGTGTTCACCTTCAAACGGGAAGGCTACGGCAAAACCGATTTCAGCCTGCGCGACACGTGGGACGCGCTGACGTACGGCGGCACGTGGAAGCTCTTTTTCAAGAACATGTCCTACGGCATCAATGAATACCGACGGGCCTTCAGCAAGCGGCTCTTTCTGAAAACGCTTCAGCGGTTGATCCCCGGCTTGGAGATGGCGGACATCCGGCCGGGCCGTGCGGGCGTGCGTGCCATGCTGTTGGGCATGGACGGCGAGATGGTGGATGACTTCCGGATCGAGCGTCGCGGCAGCCACATCCACGTGCTCAATGCACCCTCACCAGCGGCCACGGCTTGCTTGGCGATTGGGGAACAGATCGTGGAAATGGCGGTGGGGGAAGGAGTGCTTACGGAAAGCTGAAAGAGGGCTGCGCCGTGGTGATGCGTGCAGGGCCTAAGCGTGGACACTTCGGTCCGCCTCACGAAGTAACCTTGCGGTCCTCCAGTAATTCGGCCCAATCCCAAAGGCAGAACTGCATGAGCTTGTTCACGCGGCCCAGTACGATGGGGTTGGGGGCCTTCAATTCGCGGAAATAGGCATCCTGGTTGCGGAACAGGTCATACTTGTGGAAGATGGCCTTGCTCATGGCGTACACCGTGTTCTTGCTGGGGTGGTTGATCTGGGCCATGAAGCGTTGCAGGGCAATGGTCTCGGTCTCCATTTCGGCCGCGGAGGTGTCCATCAGCGGCGCGAATTTCGAGTAGGCATGTTGGGCCAAGCGGTGGTCCAGCCCGGCAGGGAGGTGTTTCGGGGCCTCCATCAGGTTGCCTGCAAAAAGGATCATGGCGAAAAGCTCATCGTCGCCGGGGCCGAACTGCGGGCGGGTAACGAACTCGGCAGCCTCCTCCAGCTCGGCCACTACCGTGGGATAACCATATTCGGTCAGTCGCAGCACGGCGTTCACGAACACGTTCGCCAGTTTGTCCTCGCTAATTTTCTTTCTTCCGAAGATGGTACCGATCATGGCATGGGCCTTTCGGGGCGAACCTACCCGATCCCATCGTGCATGGGAATTGATGGATGTGCTTATTTTCAACACCGTTATCCACCCCACGAACTTTTGATGCCCATGAAACCCTTGATCGACCAGTATTCGGCGTATGACCTATGGGCCAATACGCGCATGGTGGAACGGCTTCAACGCGAACCGGCAGCGGTATTGGACCGGCACGTGAAGAGCAGCTTTCCGTCGTTGCGGCTCACCGTGAACCACATCCGCGATGCCGGTTGTGCTTGGCACGGGCGCATCTTCGGCAATGCCCCTGCGGAAGTCGGCAACGGCATCGGCTCCTTGCTGAAATGCAGCGTGGCCCTGCATGACCAGGTACTGGGCACGGGCGAGGCGGGCCTGCTGGCACCCGTGGAATACAGCCGCGCTTCGGGCCAGAGGTACGTGCAGCCACGCTGGCAATTGCTGCTGCATTGCTTCAACCATGCCAGCTACCACCGGGGCCAGCTGATCACCATCATGCGGCAATTGGACCTGGCGGACGTGCCCAACACGGACCTGGTGGCCTACCAGCGCATGCTGCCCGCAGGCAAATGACCCGCGCAGCCCCCTACGGGCGGGACTTGAACAGGTCGACGCCGAGGTAGGTGGCCGGTGAGAGCGCGCGCAGTTGCTCCTTCACCTGCGGGGCCACTTCCAACGTATCGATGAAGGTAGTGATGTCCTCCCGGCTGATGCGCTCCTTGCCGCGCGTGAGGTCCTTGAGCAGCTCGTAAGGCTGCGGGTGGCCGGCCCTGCGCAGGATGGTTTGGATCCCCTCGGCCACCACGGCCCACTGGTCGTTGAGGTCGCGTGCGATGGCCTTCTCGTTCAGCAGCAGCTTGTCCAACCCTTGCATGATGGACCCCATGGCCACGGCGGCATGGGCCATTGGCACGCCGATGTTGCGCGTGACGGTGCTGTCCGTCAGGTCGCGCTGCAGGCGGCTCACGGGCAGCTTCTCGCTGAGGTGCACCAGCAGGGCATTGGCCAAGCCCAGGTTGCCTTCGGCGTTTTCAAAGTCGATGGGGTTCACTTTGTGCGGCATGGCGGACGATCCCACCTCGCCGGGCTTCACGCGCTGGCGGAACCAATCCATGCTCACGTACGCCCAGATGTCGCGGCAGAGGTCGATCAAGATCGTATTGATCCGGCGCATGGCGTCGAACAGGGCGGCCATGGAGTCGTAGTGCTCGATCTGCGTGGTGAACCGCTGGCGTTCGAGGCCGAGCTTTTCCCTGGTGAAGCGGTCGGCCAGGTGCACCCAGTCCAGCTCGGGATAGGCGGCCAGGTGTGCGTTGAAGTTGCCCGTGGCACCGCCGAACTTGCAGGTGAAGGGCACTTGGCGCAGCAGTTCCAATTGGCGGTCGATGCGCTCGGTGAACACCTCCAACTCCTTGCCCAAGCGGGTGGGGGAGGCGGGTTGGCCGTGTGTGCGGGCCAGCATGGGCACTTCGGCCCATTCCACGGCGAGCCCGTGGATGCGTGCACGAATGCGCATCACCTCGGGCAGGTAGTGGCCCTGCACGTATTCCTTCAACAGCAGCGGCAAGGCGGTGTTATTGATGTCCTGCGAGGTGAGCCCGAAGTGCACGAACTCTTTGGCCTGGCCCAGGCCGATGGCGCCCAGTTGCTCCTTGAGCCAGTATTCCACGGCCTTTACGTCATGGTTGGTGGTGCGCTCGATCGCCTTCACGGCTTTGGCATCCTCCGTTCCCAATGCCAGTATGCGGCGCCCCAGCTCGTCAAGGTCTTGCTGCGCGGTACCGGCCAGCTCGGGCAGGGGCAGCTCGCAGAGGAAGCGGAACCAGTGGAGTTCCACGCGCAGGCGGTAGCGGATCAGGGCCAGTTCGGAAAACCAGTCGGCCAAAAATGCGGTGCGCCCCCGGTAGCGCCCGTCAATGGGGGAAATGGCCGTGAGCGGTTCAAGTTCCATGGCGGCAAAAGTAGCCCCGGGCGGGAAGTGGCCGAGGCGGCTGCGGCACGGTTTTCGCCAATGCGCACAACAGTTAAATTCGGCCCCATGCACATCACCAACCTTTTCATTGCCGCCGCCGTGCTGGCTTTCGCCACCGGGTGCAAGAGCAAGCAGGAAGCGGCCGCTGCCACCACTGCGGCCAGCACTGCCCAGCCAGCCGCCGAAACCGTCCCCCAGGAAGCGGGAGAGCCGGAACAGGACCTGCCCAAGGTGCGGAAATTGGGCGACGGCAATACCTGGTTTGCCATTCAGCGGACCCCGTGCTTCGGCACCTGCCCGGTGTACAAGCTCATCATCAACAGCGACGGGTCGGCCATCTATGAGGGAGGGCGTTTTGCGCCCCGGGAAGGGATGTACACGGGCCACGTGGAAGCGGCCACGGTGCAGGCCCTGGTAAAGGAGGCGGAAGCCGCGGGCTTCTTCGGGCTGAAAGAGGTGTATGATGCCCCGGTAACGGACCTTCCCAGTTTGATCATCCGCGTGAACGATGGTGGGCGCGACAAGCAGGTGAAAGGCCGCGTGGGAGCTCCCCAATCGTTCAAGGACCTTGCCCAGCACGCGGAGGAAATGCTGGCCGGCGTGGAATGGACCAAGGTGGAGGAGGAGCATTAACCCGCTGTGCGGCCCGGGCTGCACGGTTCATCCCATTATCCCCCGATCCGTCATGCTAATTCCGGCCCTGATGTCTGCGCGCATACCGGATGCGGCTAATTTCGCGCGCCTGTGATCGCTTTAGTCCTTTTTCGCCCCACTTGAGCATTGATCCATTCCAAGAACCCGAACATGAACATGAAGAAGTTGTATTCCCTGCTGCTCGCGTGCCTACTGGCCGCAGGCAGTGCCACTGCCGGAGAAGGCATGTGGCTGTTGAACAAATTGAAACAGGTGAACGAGGCACAAATGCGTGAGCTCGGCTTCAAGCTCACCGCCGAGGATGTATACAGCCTGAACCACGCCAGCATGAAGGATGCCGTGGCGCGCTTGGGCAGCGGATTCTGCAGCGGCGAGCTGGTGAGCGCCGACGGGCTGATGCTCACCAACCACCATTGCGGCTATTCGGCCATACAAAGCCTGAGCACCGTGAAGGATGACATCCTTACCAACGGCTTTTGGGCCATGACGCGCGACCAGGAAAAGCCCGCCGGCTTCTCCGTGAGCTTCCTTCAGTACATCACCGAGGTGACCGACACGGTGCGTGCCGCGCTCACGGCGGAAATGACCGAGGCGCAGCGCGATTCGGTCATCAGCGAGATCGGTGATCGCTTGGCCTCGCAAGCCACCGCTGGCAACCCCCACCTGGATGCCAACTTCAAGTCCATGTTCGAGGGCAATGAGTTCTACCTGTTCGTATACAAGGTGTACCCCGATGTCCGCCTGGTGGGCACGCCGCCCAATGCCATCGGCAAGTTCGGCGGCGATACGGACAACTGGCAGTGGCCGCGCCATACCGGCGACTTCAGCATGTTCCGCGTGTATGCCGGGCCCGATGGGGAGCCGGCCAATTACTCCACGGACAATGTTCCCCTGAAGCCCAAGTCGCATTTTCCGGTGAGCTTGGACGGAGTGAAGAAGGGTGACTTCAGCATGATCATGGGCTTTCCGGGCAGCACCGAACGGTTCCTGAACAGCGATGGGGTGAAATTGGCCTTGGACGTGGAACAGCCCAGCCGGGTGAAGATCCGCGGCGAGAAGCTGGCCATTATGAAAAAGCACATGAACGCTGATGACGCGGTGCGGCTGAAATATGCGGCCAAGTACGCGCAGGTGGCCAACTACTGGAAGTACTTCATTGGCCAGCAGAAGGGCCTGAAGCGCCAGCATGTCTTCGATCGCAAGAAAGCCCAGGAGGACGACCTGATGGCATGGGTGAACGCGGACCCGGCCCGCAAGCTGAAGTACGGCGGCATCCGCGAAGACCTGGCCAAGGGCTACGCCGAGCGGGCCCGCTACGAGAAGGCCTCCACCTACATGCAGGAAGCAGCGTTCGGCAGCGGGGTGGTAATGGCGGGCTTCCGCCTGTACGGGCTGATGATGCAGTTGGAGAAGGACCCCAAGAACGAGCAGCGCATCACGGCCATGGCCGATCAGGCACGGGGCGCCATGCGTGGCATTTGGGCGGATTATGACCCGGCCACCGACCAGGAGGTCACTGCGGGCATGTTCAAGTTGATCGCACAGGACGTGGACCCGGCCCAGCAGCCGGACGTGGTGCACACGGTGAACAAGAAGTACAAGGGTGATTTCAGCAAGTGGGCGGAAGCACTGTTCAAAACCAGCATCCTCACCGACACCACGCGCCTGATGGCCTTTTTGGCCAAACCCCAGTTGAAAGTGCTGCAGAAGGACATGGGCATGCAGGCCATGCAAAGCAGCCTCGGCCTTTATCGCAACGTGCTGGGCCCTGCCATCAGCGATGCCCAAACGGAGATCGACAAAGGCTACCGCCTCATGGAGGCAGCCATGATGGAGAAGGACCCGCAGAAGATGTGGTATCCGGATGCCAACAGCACCGAGCGGCTCACCTATGGCATCGTGAACGACTACAAACCGGCCGACGCCGTGCATTACGATTATTTCACCACCGAGCTGGGCATCCTTCAGAAGGAAGATCCAAGCAATGACGAGTTCATCGTGCCTGCCCGCCAGAAGGAACTGCTGCTGGCCAAGGATTTTGGCCGCTATGCCGATGAGGACGGCAGCCTGCACATCAACTTCATCAGCGAGAACGACATCACAGGCGGCAACAGCGGCAGCCCCGTGATCAACGGCAACGGCGAACTGATCGGTATTGCCTTCGATGGCAACTGGGAGGCCATGAGCGGCGACATCTCCTACGAACCGGAACTGCAGCGCACCATCAGCGTGGACATCCGCTACGTGCTGTGGGTGATCGACAAGTTTGCCGGTGCCAAGCACCTGGTGGACGAGATGACCTTGGTAAAGACCCCGAAGGCGGCACCCGCGCCGGTGGAAGCGGTGCCCGCAACACCTGCCCCCGCCGTTAAGAAACCGGTGCGGAAGGGTTGACCCGGCGGAAATGTTGTGGAAAGGCAGGTTGCCGCGGGCAGCCTGCCTTTTTCATGTGCCTGCGGCTCAGGCCATCTTGAAGGTCCAAGATGCCATCACTTGGGCCGCAACACCAGGTCCATGCGGTACTGCGGCGTGCCGAGGGGAATAGCCGGGCCCTTGCGGTGCATTTCCACGTATCCGTTTTCACGTTCCACCCGGAGTTCGAACGGTTCAGTGGCTGGAATGAACATCGCATAGCGCCCGTCGCTGTTCACCGGGGTGATCGAACGCCGTTGCCCTTCCCTGTCGTAATAGCCCACCAAGCAGTCGTATACCGGCTTCCCGCTGAGGCTGTCGGTTACCTGGCCCACGAGCTGCACGCGCTTGGCGGACCCCATGGGCGGAAGGTCCAAGTGCGGGTGCTGGGCCCGCAGCGGGCCGGCCAGCAAAAACAGGGAAACCCAGATCGGCAGGTGGCGCATGGCCCGTTCTACGCTTCCCCGGGCAGCCGGGTTGGCCGGGGCGGAGTGCTGGCCAGCACGGCCCCCACTGCACCCAGCAATGGGGCCGTGATCATGCCCAGCACGGGCACTTTCATCAACAGGTTGAACGCCATGCCGTTGGCCAGCACGGTGCCCTGCCGCTGTCGTGCCGCCCGCAAGCTCGCGCGCACGCCCCAACCGTGCCGCTCGTGGAGGTAGTCGAACATGGAAAACCCGTAGAACCAGCACGACACCAACCACAGGAAGAGCGCGGACAGTGGCGCCAGCACCGGTATGAACAGGGTAGGGACCCAGACCAGGATGTTGATGCCCAGTTCCACGGTGCCATTGCGCAGGGCCATGCCTGCACCGCGCAACACTTCCTTCGCCCAACGCACCATGGAGAAGGGCGTGCCCACGCCGGTGAGCACTTCTTCCGCACGTTCGCTGGCATAGGACAGCAGGGGCGAGAGCAGCACCAGCACCACATACTTGCCCGCCAGCACTACGGTCCACAGCACGGCCAGCTTCAAGACGATCCACAGCACCACGTCGCGGGCGCCGTTGGCGAGGGCCTTCACATCATCCCAGAAGCCGGGCAGGCCCGGGCGTTCGGCAGCGGGAACGGCAAGGCCCAAATGGTGTGCGCCCCAGGCTTGGAACGCAGCGGCCATGCTGTTGCCTACGGCGAACAGCGCATAGGCGAAGAGCACCCAAAGCAGCACGGGCACCAGGAACATCCAGCCCATGCCGTTGCGGAGCATGAAGCCGGGGGCACGCATGAACCCGGCCAATCCATGGATGGGTCCGTTCATGGTGCTGGCGGCCTGTTCCGGCCGGGTGGTCAACGGCGTTTTTTGGCAGCGGTCTGCTGCTGTTTTTGGATCTCCTCCAACCGCAGTTGCCATTTGCTCTTCTTGCGTGGCTTCTTCATGTTGGCCAGAAGCTCCTCCCGCACCTTCCCTTCATCCAGGAACCACCGCGTGATCACGGTCATCTGCAGGATGCTGATCACGTTGGCCAGCAGGTAGTAGTAGCTCAGGCCGGAGGGCAGCGAGTTCATGAAGAACAGCATGGTCACCGGGAAGAGGTACATCATCACCTTCATGTTCGGCATGCCCTGCTGCTGGGGCATCTGCTTGCTGTTCACCAAGGTGTAAATGATGGTGCTGGCGGCCATCAGCAAGGTGAACAGGCTAACGTGGCTGCCATAGAAGGGGATGGTGAAGGGCAGTTGCAGGATGCTGTCGTAGCTGCTCAGGTCATCGGCCCACAGGAAGGGTTCCTGGCGCAGTTCGATGCTGCTGGGGAAGAAACGGAACATGGCATAGAGCACGGGCAGTTGCAGCAGCATGGGAACGCAGCCCGAGACGGGGTTCACGCCGGCCTTGCGGTAAAGGTCCATGGTGGCCTGCTGCTTCTTCATGGCGTCCTCCTTGCCGAACTTCTTTGAAATGGCGTCCACCTCGGGCTTCAACGCCCTCATGCGGATGCTGCTCTTCTGGTTCTTGAACGCGATGGGCAGCAGCAGCATTTTGATCACCACGGTGAGCACCAGGATGATGATGCCGTAGCTCAGGTTGAACTGGTTGAGGAAGTTGAAGATGGGGATCACCAGGAACCGGTTCATCCAGCCGAATATGCCCCAGCCCAGGTCGATGATGCGGCTGAACTCGGGGATGCCCGTTTGGCGCAGGGTGTTGTACTGGTTGGGCCCCAGGTACATCTGCATGGCCAGGGTGCTGTGGTCCGAAGGCGCTTGTTGGAAGAAGAGCTTGGCTTCGTACCGCTTGGTGTGCGCACTGTCGTCCGGCAAGGTGGCGATGGCGATCTCCGAGCCGCTGCTGGCAAAGCCATCAGGGTTGACCATGGCCACGGTGAAGAAGTCCTGCTTGAAGGCCACCCAGTTGGTGCGCGCCTCGAGCTTGAGCGATTCATCCTTGCTTACGCTCAAATAATTGCGGTCGTCGTTGAGGTATTTGTAGTACACGGTGCTATACTGCAGTTCCGTGGGCCGGTGTTTCTCGTTGTGCATGCCGATGAGGTCCCAATGGAACATCACGTTGCGCGGGTCCACCTCGGGCAGGCCCACCAGCTCGGCGGTGGTTTTCATGAACCAGCCCACGCTGTCCAGCTGGTAGGTGATCTGCAGGTATTTGCCGGGGACCGTGGTGGCGGCCTTCAGGCGCACGCCGGTGGTGCCGAGCTTTTCCGCGGTGAAGTTCATGTCCTGCGTGCTCAGCCGCAGGTTGCCCAGGAAGAAGTTGTACTCGTACACGCCGGTGTCGGGTGCCGCAAGCAGCAGGGGCTTGTGCCCGTGGTAGGTGCGGTAGTCCTTCAGGCGGATCACGTTGGGCCGTGCGCCGAAGGTGTTGATGGCCACCTGCAGGCGTGCGTTTTCGATCACCACCGATTCATTGGTGCCTTGTGCGGTCGGGGCGAAGATGCCTAAGCGGGCGTGCAGGTGGGCCGCCTTGATGCTGTCGGCGTTCAGGGTGTCCACGGCAAGGGTGTCGGTGGCAATGTTTGCCGTGTTGGCAGCTTGGTCTGCTTGCTGTTTTGTTTGTGCCAGCGCGGCCTCGGCTTTTTTCGCCTGGTCCTGTATGGCCAACTGGGCAATGCTGTCCTGCTCCTGCTGCATGCGTGCGCGTTCCTCGGCGCTGGGCATGGTGAGGTACTGGTAGCCGAAGAGGATGGCGACGATGAGGATGATGCCAATGATCGAATTGCGGTCCATAGGGTTCCGTTATCCTTTCTGGGGATGGATGGAGGGGCGCGAAGATAGTCGGGCAGGCCGGGGCGGCCTGCGCTTTTTCAAGGCTGTTGGCCCCTGGGGGCGGCACGGCTGCTTTCAGGCCTTGGCAACCGCTGCGGCTGCAACGGCCGCATGCTCCATGGCCACCTGCACGAAGCGGGTGAACAGGGGGTGGGGCCGGGCCACGGTGCTCTTGTATTCGGGGTGGTACTGCACGCCCACGAACCAGGGGTGGTCCTTGATCTCCACCACTTCCACCAATTTGGTCTGGGGGTTTGTACCTGCGGCGATCATGCCGGCCTTGCGGAACTCCTCCGCAAAAGCGTTGTTGAACTCGTACCGGTGCCGGTGGCGTTCCTTGATCTGTGTTTTGCCGTAGGCCTGAGCGGTATGTGAGCCCTCGCTGAGCTTGCACGGGTAGGCGCCCAAGCGCATGGTGCCGCCTTTGTCCACTTTCGCCTTTTGCTCTTCCATCAGCGCGATCACCGGCCACTTGGTGTCCGGGTCCATTTCGGTGCTGTTGGCCTCGGCATGGCCCAGCACGTTGCGGGCGAATTCGATCACGGCGCACTGCATGCCTAAGCAGATGCCGAGGAAGGGGACCTTGTTCTCGCGGGCGAACCTCACGGCCTCGATCTTGCCCTCGATGCCGCGGTTGCCGAACCCGGGTGCCACCAGGATGCCGCTGAGGCCCCCGAGCTGCTTAGCCACGTTCTTGGCCGTGAGCTTTTCGCTGTGCACCCAGCGCAGTTCCACGCGGGTTTCGCCCTCGGCCCCGCCATGGTCCAAGGCCTCCTTGATGCTTTTGTACGCATCGCGCAGCTCCACGTACTTGCCCACCAGACCGATCTCCACCGTGCGTTTCGGGTTCTTGAACCTGCGCAGGAAATCGCGCCAGCGGCCCAGGTCGGCCTCCGGGTAGTTCTTGATCCCCAGTTTTTCCAGCACCACCACGTCCAGTTGCTCCTGCTGCATCAGCAGGGGCACGTCGTAGATGGTCTCCGCGTCGGCGCTTTCGATCACCGCCTGCTGGTCCACGTTGCAGAACAGGGCGATCTTCTCCTTCATGCCCTTGAGCATGGGGTGCTCGGTTCGGCACACCAGGATGTCGGGTTGCACGCCCAAGCTCAGCAGCTCCTTCACGCTGTGCTGGGTGGGCTTGGTTTTCAGCTCGCCGCTGGTGCTCAGGTAGGGCAGCAGGGTGAGGTGGATGGCCAGGGCATCACGGCCTTTTTCCCATTTCAGCTGCCGAATGGCCTCCACGTACGGCAGGCTCTCGATGTCGCCCACGGTGCCGCCCACCTCGGTGATCACAAAGTCGTAGATGCCCTTTCGGCCCAAGGCCTGGATGTGGCGCTTGATCTCGTCGGTGATGTGCGGGATCACCTGCACCGTTTTGCCCAAGTATTCGCCCCGGCGCTCCTTGTTGATCACGTTCTGGTAGATGCGCCCGGTGGTGACGTTGTTGGCCTGCGAGGTGGGCGTATCCAAGAAGCGTTCGTAGTGGCCCAGGTCGAGGTCCGTTTCGGCACCGTCCTCGGTCACGTAGCATTCGCCATGCTCGTACGGGTTGAGCGTGCCGGGGTCGATGTTGATGTACGGGTCCAGCTTTTGGATGGTGACCGTGAAGCCGCGCGCCTGCAGCAGCTTGGCCAGGGAGGCGCTCACGATGCCCTTGCCCAAGCTGGAGGTAACGCCGCCGGTAACGAAAATATACTTGGTGGAACCCGTCATCACATGTTGATCCCGCCCTGAATGGGGATGGTGATCACGGGGCGTAAAGATAACCGGCTGGCATGATCGGGGGATCCGTGCGGGCCTGAGCGCCTGTTTTTCCCGGCTAGCACGGTTCCCCGGGTTCCGCGCTAGAACGAGTAAGTGATGCCTGCGCTGGGGATCACCGGCAATTGGTACACCTCCTTGCCGCTCAACCGGTCGCGGTAGAAGATGTTCTTGCGGTCATACACGTTGGTGACGCTGAGGTCCAACTGCACCATTTGCCGTTCGTCCAATTTCCAGGTCTTGGTGGCGCCGAGGTCCATGCGGTGGTAGTCGGTGAGGCGCCCCCCGTTGAGCGGACCGTAGATCACGGCGAGTTCTCCGTTGGCGGACAGGAGGTCGGAATAGGTGCCGTTGCTAAAGGGCATGCGCTCGTAGAATCCCTGGTTTTGGGTGAAGGGGAACCCGGATCCGTAGTTCCATCGGGCGTTCACCTTCCAGCTGTCGTGCTTGCCGAAGGTGTAGCTGGCCAGCAGGTTCACGTTGTGGCGCCGGTCCCAGATGGGGTTGTAGGTCTGCTTGCCGTTGAAGCGGTCCACGAAGTTCAACGAGTACACCATCCAGAGGTAGATGCCCTTGTCCTCGTACTTCAGCAGCAGGTCGGCACCGTATGCATCCCCGCTTTCCACGATGTAGTCCTTCTTCAGTTCATCCGGTTTGCTGGCGAACTCGGGGCTGTCGTTGTAGAGTTTATCGCGGTTGATGTTGGTGACCTGGCCGAAGTGCTTGTAATAACCCTCGAGGTTGAGGCTGGCCTTGGAAGTGAGGTCCACCTCGAAACCGCCCACGGCATGGCTGGCCCGTTGCAAAGGGTCGTTGATGTCGCGCACCTCGCCGTTGGGCATGGTCATGGTCTTGGGGATGTCGTCCGGGGCGGTGATGAAACCGTAGAAGAGGTTCACCACGTCGCGGTCGTTGTTGGTGGCCACCAGGTTTTGGCTGTACAGCCCTGCGGCGCCCTTGAAGCGGAAGCGGTCGGTGATGTTCCACTTGAAGCCGATGCGCGGCTCGGGGCTCAGCACGGCCAAGGTGGCATAGTACTGGAGCCTCATGCCGGGGTCGATCACCCACTGGCCCACGCGCACCTTGTAGGTGAGGAATCCGGCGAGCTCGGTGCTCACCTTCTGCTGTTGCAACTTGTATCCCAGTGAATTGAAATAGCTCAGGTCGGTGTTCACGCCCGTCACTTCGATGCCGTAGTTCACTTCGTTGCGGCCCATGAAGTACTTGAAGTTGAGCCCCGCGTTGAAATTGTTGATGTTGCTGGAGCGCGGCGGCAGGTCGCCTTCGAGCATCTCGATGTTGTAGTTGCTCAGGGCGAATAGACCTTCGATCAGCACGGCGCTGCCCGATGGCACCAGAACGAAGTTGGCGCCTGCGCCCCAGTTCTTCCAGTTCAGGTCGCTGATGCCCTTGAACTGTGCGCCGTCGGTGAAGTTGAACCCGAAGAAGTTCACCTTGCTGCCGTTGGCGGCGTTGATGGAGATCTTGCCGTAGAGGTCGGAGAACTTGTAGGGCAGGCCCGCGGAGTCGGCATAGCTGTAGAGGCTCTTGCTGCTTTGGTCCAGGTAGCTGTGCTTGAAGTTGAGCAGAAAGGAACTGCTGCCTTGGCCTGGGGCGGTTTGTTTCTTCAGGGGGCCTTCCAGCAGGGCTTTGGCAGCGAAGGTGCTGGCGCTCACCTTGCCGGCCATGCGCGTTTTGTTGCCGTCGCGGGTGGTGATGTCCATCACGCTGCTGATCCGCCCGCCGTATTCGGCGTTGAAGGCGCCGGTAAGGATGTCGGCGTTGCGGATGATGTCGTTGTCGAACACGCTGAACAGGCCGATGCTATGGAATGGATTGTACAGGGTCATGCCGTCCATCAGCACCTTGTTCATGACCGGCGAGCCGCCGCGGATGTACAGTTGCCCGCCCTGGTCGCCGGTGAACACCACGCCGGGCACCACCTGCATGTACTGCGCCAGGTCGGCTTGGCCGCCGATGGCCGGCAGGCGGTCGATCTGCTTGGGGGTGAGCTTGGTGATGCCCACGCGCACATTGTCCTGGGCCTTCTGTTGCTCGGCCGTGATCTCCACCGCCTTCATTTCAATGGTGCCCTTCTTCAGGTAGAGCTGTTCGGTGATGATCTGGTCGGCCTTGATGTCCACGGTCTTGCTCAGCGTGTCGTAGCCTAGGAACACGATGCGCAAGGTGTACTGGCCCGGCGGCACCTTACTGAGGGAGAAGTAGCCGTTCACATCGGTTTGGGCACCGTGGTTGGTGGCTCCCCACAGGGATACGGGCGTGAAGATGGAAGGCTCGCCGGTGGACTCATCGTACACAAAGCCGCGAACGGTGCCGGTTTGGGCCACGGCCCCCAACGAGGCGGCCATGGCGGCCATGAGCACAAGGCGTTGGGACAGGTTGCGAAGCATGTAGGGTTGGATTCCTTGCAAGGGGGGCAAAAATAGGGTCGGGGGCCATGTGGCAGCGATCTATTTGGGGCCGAGCGGTCCAGGAACCAGGGCCATCGTGTCTGAACCGCCCGTTGAGCCTGCGATCTCGATCAGTTGTTCGTTGTCTGTTGTTAGGGTTGATCCGGCAAACGGCGCGCGGTGGCCAATTCGTTGAGTTTGAACCTATGTCTTGTCCTGAAATTGTCTTGTCCTGAAATAGGTTGACACCAAACAACCCTTCAAGATGGGACTTTC
>ERZ795041.10-NODE-10-length-82512-cov-7.921620_pt1 | contig 82512 bp, 78 predicted proteins | sample MGYA00375125_ERZ795041 | MGnify/ENA primary metagenome ERZ795041 (study PRJEB30170, sample SAMN03074214) | activated sludge metagenome | biome: Common Effluent Treatment Plant; feature: Wastewater; material: Activated sludge; isolation source: activated biomass in a...
CGGCAATGGGCCTTGCCATGGGCACCTACACGGTGTCGGTCGGCGATGCCAACGGTTGCACAGCACAAACCACCATCGGTGTGGGAGGCCCCGCATCGGCGCTCAGCGTGTCGATCACCTCGGTAGGCCATGTGCTGTGCCACGGGTCCAATGGCGGATCGGCCACGGCGGAAGCCACGGGCGGAACGGCCCCCTACTCCTACACATGGAACACCGCGCCGCCCACCACCGGCGCGACCGCCACCGGCTTGGCCGCAGGTACTTGGACCGTGACCGTGACGGATGCCGCAGGCTGCACCGCCACGAGGAACGCCGTGGTCAACCAACCTGCACAGCCCTTGGCCGCCACGTGGGCGGACCAGCACAACGTTACCTGCTTCGGAGACCAGGACGGCTCCGCCTCCATCCAAGTGACCGGCGGAAGCGGCAATTACAATATCACTTGGAGCACTGCGCCGGTGCAGCACGGAAGCACCATCAACGGCATGTCCGCCGGGATGTACACCGCCACCATTGCCGACCAGAACGGATGTCCGCAGACCCTGCCAATTACCGTGTACATCGGCGGTCCCAGCGAGGCCTTGTCCGTGGCGTGGACCGCACAAACCTATCCTGGCGGTGCCCATGTGAGCTGCCCGGGGAGCACCGACGGAAGCATCAACATCACTCCCAGCGGCGGCACCCCCAACTACACTTATTACTGGCAGGACGGCTTCGCCAATACGTTCACCACCGAAGACCTTGTCGGCCTGGGTGCCGGCACTTTCCAGCTCCACCTGTTGGATGCCCACGGTTGTGCGCTGGACACCGCGATCACCCTTGCCGCACCAGTGCAGATCAGCGCAACGGCCACCGTGCAATCCGCCGTATGCCACGGTTCGAACGACGGCGCCATTGACATGACACCCGCAGGCGGTGTACCACCGTACAGCTATCAATGGAGCGGGCCCAACGGGTACAGCGCCACAAGCCAAGACCTTGCACAACTCTACGCCGGCGTCTATTCCGTATTGATCACCGACCTCAACGGCTGCACATTCCAACAGCCCTTCGACGTGACCGAGCCGGGCACCTTCACCTTCGACGGGGTGCTGGACGGCAACTCCTGCACAAGCAGTTCCGATGGGGGGATCCAGCTTACCGCTTCCGGGGGAACGGAACCCTATGACTTCCAATGGACAGGTCCCAACGGGTACAGCGCCACAACGGAGAGCATCTCCGGTTTGGCCGGCGGCACCTACCACCTGGTGCTCACCGATGACAATGGGTGCTCCGCCTTGTACAGTGCCACCGTGGACGCGCCCGAGCCATTGACCGTGTTCTCCATCTCCCATAAAAACCACGGCGGCTACGACATCACTTGCGCAGGTGCCAGCGACGGCATGCTGTCCACCACCTACTCCGGCGGCGTTCCGCCCTACGCTTTCACCTGGACCGGTCCCGGTGGGTTCACGGCCAACACCCCCGACCTCACCGGCCTGGTCGCCGGCATGTACTCGCTCACCGTATCCGACGCGAACGGATGCACGCGCACGATACAGGTTGAACTGACGGCCCCGCCTCCACTGGGCGCGACCTCCACGGCCTTCGCCTACGCCGGTGGTTTCGGCACTAGCTGCAGCGGCTCGGCCGACGGCTCTATCACCCTGGTGCCGGAAGGCGGCGCTCCGCCCTACTCCGTATCGTGGAGCGGACCCGGCGGCTACTCGGCCAGCAGCTGGCAGATCACCGGGTTGCAGGCGGGCAGCTATACCGCCACCGTAACCGACGGCAACGGATGCACCACAACAGCCACGGCCACCTTGGATGCTCCGGCTCCGATCACATTGGCCCAAAATACCGTGGCGATCCAATGCAACGCCGCTGCCACCGGGGCGATCGACCTGACCCCTTCGGGCGGAAGTGGAACCTACACCTATCAATGGACCGGGCCCGGAGCTTTCGCATCGAACCTGCAGGACCTGACCGGGCTGCAGGCCGGCATCTACACCGTGGAAGTGGCGGACGCCAACGGATGCACCGCCACGGCCGCCATTGAACTGGCCCAACCGCTCCCCATCCTGGCCGTTGCCACCATCACCACCACGCAATGCCAAGGAGCCAATACCGGTGCGGTGGACCTGAATGTTACCGGCGGAACCGGCAGCTATACCTATCTCTGGACCGGATTTCCGGCATTCTCCGCAACCACTGCGGACATCAGCGGGCTTTTCGCGGGGGTGTATACTGTAACGATCACCGACGATGCAGGATGTACCGCCACAGCCTCCTACAACGTCGGCGAACCGGGGCAATTCGATATTTCGGCCGAGCTAAGCCTGGCCGGCGGCGGCTACCATGTCAGTTGCTCGTATGCCAGCGACGGCGCCATTGACGCCACCGTCACCGGCGGCACCGGTCCGTACAACTATTTCTGGACCGGCCCGAACGGCTTCACCTCCATCGATGAAGACCCGGGCAACCTCGCCCCTGGATCATACGCCCTTACCGTGCATGACGTGAACGGGTGCAACGCCGGGGCCAATTTCACCTTGGTGGCGCCCACCTCGTTGCAGATCGGCCTCGTGGCCACGGCCCAGCCTTCGTGCAACGGAGGGAATAACGGCAGCATCCAATCCTCCTTCAGTGGCGGGGTTGCGCCGTTTACGGCAACTTGGACCGGCCCCAACGGCCCCATGGGGATCGCCCCCGACCTTACCGGCCTTGGTGCAGGAACCTATGCAGTGGAGCTCACGGACGCCCTGGGTTGCTCAGCTACGGCCAGCATCACCCTAACCAGCCCGGCGGGCATAGATGCCACGGCCACCGCGCACGTATTTTCCAACGGCACGAACCTTTCCTGTGCATCCGCCGCGGATGGCAGCATCAACTTAACCATCGACGGGGGCACTGCTCCCTACCAGATCGCTTGGAGCGGGCCCGGCGGATACTCCGCCAACGGACCTGGCATCTCCGCTCTGCCGCCGGGACTCTATACCGCTACCATCACCGATGCCAATGGGTGCACCGGCTTCAGCCAAACGATGCTCACCGCCCCTCAACCATTGGTGCTCACGCTCACCACCTCCACGTACAGCAACGGCAACACCATCTCCTGCGCAGGGGCAAACGACGGCTCGGCCACGGCGGTCATCTCCGGGGGAAGCCCGAACTACACCCTCCAATGGACCGGACCAGTTGGTTTCTCTTCCAGCAGCAGCACGATCACGGACTTGGCACCCGGGGCCTACACGGCTTACGTGGCCGACGCCTCCGGCTGTACCGCCTCGGTCACGGTGAACCTGGCCGCACCACCGCCCCTTGTGGTCAACGCCACCTTGAGCGACCACAGCGGCTTTGAGGTGGGCTGTACTGGTGGCGACGGTGCGATCGACCTCAACCTTTCCGGTGGCCTCGCCCCCTATCAGGTCAGCTGGACCGGGCCCAATGGGTTTGCTTCCTCGGACGAAGACCTCACCAGCCTGAACGCAGGAATGTATACCTCGGTGATCAGCGACGCCAATGGATGCACCACCAGCCGGAACTTCACCCTCAACGCGCCCGAAGCACTGGTTGCCACGCTGTCCGTAACCAGTAACGAATGCGACGCGGCCAGCAACGGCGAGATCGACCTGGGGTTGGTCGGCGGCGTGGCACCCTTCACCATCACATGGACCGGCCCCGGCGGCTTCACCTCATCGGATGAGGACATCAGCGGGTTGGCCAGCGGCGAGTACAGCGTTTCCATCACCAGTGCAACCGGTTGCAGCACCAGCGCCCAAGCTACCGTTACCGCTGCCGCCCCCATGGAGCTAAGTCTTTACGCATCGGACTATGGGCAAGTGAACATCCCCTGCCACGGAGGCAGCACAGGAATGGTGGAACTTACCGTGACCGGTGGGTTTGGCCCGTTGGACATCGCGTGGTCAGGGCCTGGCGGGTTCAGTGCAAGTACTTCCTACTTGGGCGGATTGACCGCGGGAACCTACAGCGCTGTCATCACCGATGCACACGGCTGCATGCGCGACACGTCCATTACGCTTACCGAACCGGACAGCCCATTGGATGCATCATTGACCAGCACCGACATCCTCTGCCACGGCACTGCTGAAGGCAGCATCACCACCACCGTGAGCGGCGGCAATGGCCCCTACAGTTTCGATTGGCGCGGGCCGGACAGCACGGCATTCAGCACGCAAGACATCAACGCCCTGCCAGCCGGCGACTATGAACTGGTGGTGACCGACGCCAACCAGTGCGTGGACACGCTCCAGGCTACCATCCACCAGCCTGACAGTGCGCTTGCCGTAGAGTACGCCCTCATCGAGCACAACGGATACAACACGAGCTGTGCCAATACCGCCAACGGTGGGATCGACCTCCATGCCATCGGCGGCACTCCAGGCTACACCTATGTGTGGAACGGTCCCAACGGATTCAACTCGCCAGCAGATACCCTTGGCGGCCTTGCCGCAGGAACGTACATCCTCGACCTCTCCGATGCAAACGGATGCACGCTGCACCAAGAGTTCACCCTGAACCCGCCGCCACCGCTGATCGTCAACTTGGTGGCAGCCACCTTCCCCTCGGGCAGCACCATCAGCTGCCATGGGGCCAACGACGGTTCCATCACCGCCACCGTGGCCGGAGGGGTTGAGCCGTTGAGCCTGCAATGGACCGGTCCGAACGGTTTCACTTCATCCACCGCGGCGATCGCCGACCTGGGCCCCGGCACCTACTGCCTCACGATCACCGATGCCAATAATTGCGATGCACAAGCATGCCTCTTGTTGGAAGAACCCAACATGCTGACGGCTACGGCCACCTCTGCTCCCGCAGCATGCGGCCTGGCGACCGGTTCCGTGGATGCCACGGTGGTCGGCGGTGGTGCCCCATACAGCTTTGCATGGAGCAATGCCGCTACCACCGAGGACATTGTCGGGGTTGCCGAAGGCGAATACACCTTGGTGGTGACCGACGCCAATGGATGCAGCACCACCACTGCCGCCACAGTGGGCGGCAGCCCGGCCTTGGAGGCCTTGGTGACCACCACGGCCCCACTGTGCCATACCTCCGGGGATGGTGCCATCGCGCTGGAGGTGACCTCGGGCACGGCACCGTTCAGCTTCCAATGGAGCAATGACAGCACAAGTGCGGGATTGAACCAGGTGGGCAGCGGCAACTACACCGTCACCATCACCGATGCCAACAACTGCACGTGGGTGCAAACGATCGCCCTCAACGCACCGCCGGCATTGCATGCAGATACGGTGCTCTCGCACATCAGCACGTATGGAGGAAGCGATGGTTCCATCGCCCTGCATGCCGGCGGAGGAACCCCACCCTATAGTTATGCATGGAATGACGGGGCCTCTTCCGATCCGCGCAACGGGCTGGCCGCTGGTACTTACACCGTTACCATTACCGATGCCAACGGCTGCACACTGGAGCTGGTGATCCACCTCACCCAACCTGATGCGCTGGACATGCCCACCGGTTTCACTCCGAACGGCGACGGGCACAACGATACGTTCATCGTGCGCGGGATCGATGGCTTCCCGAACAACCAGCTCACCGTGTTCAACCGATGGGGCAACGTGGTGTTCGACCAGCTACGGTACAACAACGACTGGCGCGGTGAAAACCAGCAGGGCCAAGCGCTGCCCAACGGCACCTACTTCGTGGTGCTGCGCCTTACACCTGAACTGATCCTGCAGAACTATGTGGACCTCCGCCGCTGATCCAGGGATGAGCACCCTCCGCCACCTCCTCCGCTTCCTGCCGGCCATCCTGTTGGCCGGTACCGCCAGTACGCTGCATGCCCAGCAGGAACTGATGATGAGCCAGTACATGTTCAACGGGCTGTTCATCAATCCTGCCTATGCCGGCAGCCACCCCTTCGCCAGTGCCACGGCCCTGCACCGGAGCCAATGGGTAGGCATGGAGGGCGCTCCGCGCACCAACCTCCTGGGGATCGACGGGCCCGTATGGGACAGGAAAATGGGCGTGGGCTTCACCTTCAGCCATGACCAGATCGGCGTGAGCCGTGACATGGAAATGGCCGCGCATTATGCCTACCGCATCCGCACCGGCACCAACGGCCGCCTGGCCTTCGGGCTGAAGGCAGGTCTTTCCATGTACTCCGCCAAGCTCGGCGACCTGGTGTACTGGGATGCACAGGACCCCGTGTACCAAGGGAATATCAGCAACGCCCCGGTGGGCAAGTTCGGTTTTGGCATGTACTGGAACAACGAGCGGTCCTTTGCCGGCATCTCGGTGCCCACCATCGCCGCAGCCGACCGCCAGCTTGCGTCGGACCTGGCCACCGCGCCCGACCACTATTTCACGCAGCACTACTACATCAACGCAGGCCACGTGTTCGAGCTGAACGCCGACTTCGACCTCAAGCCCAGCGTGCTGGTGAAGTACCAGCAACAGGCCCCGCCCGAGGCCGACCTCAACCTGAACGTCCTGTTCAAGGACCGTTTTTGGATCGGGGCAGGCTATCGCACCGGTGATGCCTTTGTGGGCATGGTGGAATTCCAGATCAACCACCTGTTCCGGGCGGGCTATGCCTATGACATGAACACGTCCGGCCTGCGCCACTACAACGGCGGCTCGCATGAGGTGATGCTCGGCATCGACCTGGGCCGCGAACCGATCTCGATCAAGAACCCCCGGTACTTCTGATGCGGACCCGCAACTACATCTCCCAACTGCTGGTACTGGCCCCGCTGGCACTGGCCTCCTGCGCCCAGTACCATGTGCGAAAGGGGGAACAGGCCATGGCGCTGCTTTCATACCACAAGGCCGAGGCGCACTTCAACAAAGCCCTGGAGCACAGCCCGGACCGGGCCGTGCTGCTGATGGCGGCCCAAGCGGAAGCCAAGCAGAACAAGGTGGAGCAGGCCGCCGCCCACTATGCTGCCGCAGAGCAGATCGCACCGCTTGCAGGAGCCGATGCCTTTCAATACGGCCGGTTGCTGATGGGCTTGGGCGAGCACGCCCAAGCCGAGCCATTCCTTGCACGCGCTTGGGCGGACCAACCCGAACGGCGCGAGATCGCGGACCAGATCGGCTCCGTGCAGGGTTACAAGTCATTCTATATCGACAGTGCCCGTTATGATGTTCAGCCGTTGGCCATCAACGGCGTGTCCACCGCCTTTTCCGCCGTGCCCTTCGGCAACAGCCTGCTCTTCACCGCCCAGCGCCAAGCACCCGCAACAAAACGCGACCCTTGGACAGGTTACTCCTTTACCGGACTGTATGCCGCACCGTTGGAAGCCAACGGCGCTCCCATGCAACCGGAGCAATTGAAAGGGCTGGTGAACGGACCTTACCATGAAGGCCCTGCCGTAGTGGCCAGCGACAGCACCACCCTGTACTTTACGCGCAGCAACTACTATGGGCGGAAGTTGTTGAAGGACGACAAGAATGTCAGCAACCTGAAACTCTTCCGCGCCACGCGGCAAGCCGACGGCAGTTGGGGCGAGATCGGTGAGTTCGCATACAACAACGATGCCTACTCCGTGGGGCAACCGGCCTTGAGCACGGACGGCAACACCTTGTTCTTCACCAGCGACATGCCTGGCGGCTTGGGCGGAAAGGACCTGTGGTACAGTAGGAACCTGGGCACCGGGTGGGGGCCTCCCGTGAACATGGGCCCCACGGTCAATACCAGCGGCGACGAGATGTTCCCCACGGTGGTGGGCGACGCCTTGTACTTCTCCAGCACGGGCCACACCAACATGGGGGGGCTCGACATCTTTGAGACACACCTGGAAGGCGACTACTGGAGCGAGCCTCGCAACATGGGCTACCCCTTGAACAGCACCCGGGACGACTTCGGATTGTGGATGGCCGGTGATGGCACCCACGGCTTGATCAGCAGCGACCGTTCCGGGATCGACTGGACCTATGCCTTTAGCGTGCATCCGCCCGTGTTCAAGGTGGAAGGCACGATCACCCAGGCCGGAAGCGATGAGCCTGTTCCTTTTGCGTTCGTCACCTTGGAAAACCAGGCCGACCACATCAAGCAACAACTAACAGCCGATGCCAACGGGCATTTCAGCTTTGACCTTGCCGCCAATAGCAGCTATGCCGTCATTGCTTCCAAGGAAGGCATGCTCACCCGGAGCACAACGGCCAGTACTGTCGGGCTGGGCCTCAGCACCACCTTGCGCGCCGACCTGCACATGAGCCCGTTGGAACTGGACAAGCCCATCGTGGTGCCGAACATTTACTATGATTACGACAAATGGGACATCCGGCCGGATGCCGCCATGGAATTGAACAAGCTCGCCAAGGTCTTTTTGGACAACCCCGACCTCACCTTCGAGCTCAGCTCACATACCGATAGCCGCGGAGGCGATCTGTACAACTTGGTATTGAGCGACGGCAGGGCCAAAAGCGCCGTGGATTACCTGGTGCGCCAAGGAGTGCCTCCGGAACGACTGATTGCACGCGGCTATGGCGAGTCCGTCCTGGTGAACCACTGCTCGGACGGAGTGACGTGCACCGAGGAAGAGCATCAGGCCAACCGCCGAACCGAGTTCAAGGTGGTGCAATTAGGCACTGCCGTCTCGCCTTAACGCCGGTTACTTCACCCTGACGCGTGCACGCTCCTTCACCACCTGGGCGAACGAGGTGCCATCCACCTTGGAATCCACCCAGGCCCTGACGTTGAAGTACTTCAGCACAGTGCCTTCGTACGGGTCCTTCATCAGTTCGCCCAAACGTGCTTTGAGCGATCGGAACGTGTCGTCCCGCGCGGACGGCGAGGTGCTCCGGGCAAGCTTCTTGATGTGGTCCAGCATGGCCAGCTCCATGCCGATGGCGCGACGGCGCTTGCTGAGGTAGCGCTGCGTGCTGCGAACGATGTACTCCAACAGGTCGAAGTTGCCCAGCTCGTAGTGGATCACGAGATTGAACAACCGTGCATAGGTGAAGATGTCCTGCCGCAAGGCCGGCTCGGGGTCATTGAGCACTTTGTTCAACCAATACAAGGAACGGTTCATGGACCCGGCCCCGAAGTGCACCGTTGAAAGCAGGAAATAGAACTCCAACACGTACTCCTTGGGCAGCTGCCCCCCCCACTGCTCCATGCCCGACACCACCTCAGGCTCCAGATCCACCGCCCGCTGGTACTCCCCGATGCGGTCGTAGTAGCGCAGCTCGCTGAGGAAGCTGTTGCAGAACACCAACAGCCGGATCTCGATCTCCCCGAACCCCGCCATTTTGGGCAACGCCCTCAGTTTGCCGATGTCCTCCTTCACATGGGCGTGGTCACCGAGTTCGATCTCGCATTGGACCAGATAGTACAAGGTTCGCACATAGCGCTTGGGCAAGTCCTTGCGCAATTGCGGGTGGGCATCCAGGATCTCCTTGGCCCGGTTGAATTTCGCATAACTGGTGGCCCAATCACGCTTGGCCCAATTGCAGAACCCCTGCGTATAATGGCAGATGGTGCTGGCCCGATGGCTGAGCGCCGTGTTCTTCCCCTTGATCAAGGGATGCTCGCTGATCTGGCCCACCAAGGCCTCCTCCTCCTCGGTACGCACGTATCCGCCGCTGCGGAACACATAGTTGATCTGTGCATAGAGCACGTTGTAAGTGGCCAGGTTCCGCAGCTTGGCCAATACCAGTTCCTCCTCCTGCGCGAGGGCCGTGAGGTCGCTGGTGAAATTGCCGCTCTGGAAGGCCTCCTCGATCAGCATCTTTTCCCAGCTCAACAGCTCGGACCAGAGGTAGAACTGTTCATGCTCCGCAGCGATGCGCTTGGCGCGCTCCAGCATCTTGGCCGCCTCATCATAAAGCGCCTTGCCCAGCAGGATCTCGATGTTGTTGATGTGCTGCTTGAGCAGCCCGCTTACACTGGCATCCGCGTGGTAGGCCCGAAGCGCCTTGAGGATCAACTTGTACAGGTGGTTCTTTTCCGAAGGGAAGTGGCGGATGAACGTCGCCTTGGCGAATTGCTTCTTGATCGCCGCCTCGTCGTATTCCTTCTGCCTGTCGATCGCATCGAAGATCTGCAGATAGTTCTTCTCCCCGCTCTGCAGCGAGGAATGCAGCTTGAAGAACCGCTTCTCCGACTTGGTCAGCGAGCGGATAAGGTCGAAGAGTTCCGTACTTGGCTTCATGCTTCGTCCCGTTCCGTGGTACTTGCCCAAATATAGGGAAGACGACAAGTTTCGCCTCGTCGGTTTCCCTTGTGGGCCAAACGGTACTTTCGCGTTCATGCCCGTTGCCCAACATCTTGTCCCCTCCTTGCTCCTTCTACTACCCACGGCCGGTTCCGCCCAAGGGAGCGGAGTGGGCAGCGCTTCGCGCAGCGATAGCATCAACGTGCTCCACACCCGCATCGAACTGGACTTGTCCAACACGGCGGCAGGGCTCATCCACGGGGATGCCACCCTCACATTTGCCCCGCGCGTGCAGGGCATCACCCACCTGCCCGTCGACCTCATGCTCCCCGTGGATTCCGTGGTGATGAACGGGTTGCATTTGCCATACAGCCAAGCCGGGGAAGTGCTGCTGATCGATCTGCAGAGCATCTTCGGTCCGGAGGACACCTTGGCGGTCACCATCAGCTATGGCGGAGATCCGGTGACGGACCCCAGTGGCTTCGGCGGCTTCTACACCTTGCCCAGTTATCAATACGACCTTGGCGTGGCCTTCGATGCCGTACCCCACTCCTTCGGGCGTGCCTGGTTCCCCTGCTTCGACAATTTCGTGGAGCGCAGTTCATTTGATTTCATCGTGCGCACCACCAACGGGCGGTCCGTGTTTGCCAGCGGCGCCTTGCAACAGATCACCGAGATGGACGATGGCGGGCGCATCACTCATTGGAGGCTGGAGGAGCCCGTTCCTTCGTACTTGGCTTCCGTGGCAGCCGGAAATTACGCGGCCATCCACGATACGTTCCCAAGCCTATCAGGGGCGGACGTGCCTGTGATCCTCGCCGCGCTTCCCGGCGACACGGCCCAAATGCGCGCCTCATTTTTCCACCTCAAGGACGCCTTCGACAGCTTTGAACAATGGTTCGGTCCCTACCGGTGGAACCGCGTGGGATACGTGCTTACCAGCGCTGGCGCCATGGAGCATGCCACCAACATCTGCTATCCCGATTTCGCCGCGGACGGCACATTGGCCAATGAGGACCTGATCGCCCACGAACTTTCGCACCATTGGTTCGGCAACTTGATCACCTGCGCCACGGCGGAGGAGATGTACATCAACGAAGGGTTCGCCGACTTCTGTGCCATGCTGTTCATTGAAGGGCTGTATGGCGAGGGCCCGTACAAGGCCCGGGTGCGCGCCAACCACCGGCGCGTGGTAAGCTCGGCCCATCTTCGGGATGCCGGATGGTATGCACTTGCCGCCGTGCCGCAGAACGCCACTTATGGTGAAACCACGTATAAAAAGGGCGCCGACGTCGCACGCACCCTGCGGGCCGTGATGGGTGACAGCCTGTTCAGCACGGCCATGAAGCGCCTCTTTGCCAACAACGGCTTCAGCGCCATGGGCACGCATGCCTTGCGCGACAGTCTCGGCGAGGCAGCAGGCATGGACCTCACGGATTTCTTCAACAACTGGATCCTGCAGCCCGGTGGTGCCGCCTTCATGGTGGATTCGTTTTCCACGGGGGGCGATCCGCTCCAAACACAGGTGTTCATCCGCCAAAAGACGCGTGGCGGTGCCGCACTGTTCCACGATGTACCCGTATCGGTCACCTGCATTGGAAGCGATGGGCAACAACACCGGGAACTGGCCATCTTGGACGGCGAACAATCCATCGCCACGGTTTCCACACCCTTCCTACCCGTGGCCGTGAGGCTGAACGATGATGACCGGCTCGCCCTGGCCACCACGTGGGACACCCTTACGGTAACAACCACCGGACAGAAGAATTTCAGCAATACCGACCTGGTGCTGCACACCAGCGCCATTTCCGCGCCCGCACACCTGCGGGTCGAAGAGCTGTGGGTACCGGCAGACCCGGCGGAAGGCTTCCAGGTATCGCCCGACCGGTGGTGGCGGATCGAAAACAATGCGCCCCCCGGAACGGAGATGACCCTGCGTTTTACGGTGGACGGGCGGCCCGGCATGATCAATTCCTTCGATCAAGGCCTGGTGCAGAGCGTGGGTGGCGTCGTCTTCCATGAGGACAGCCTCGTGGTGCTCTACCGTCCTGCACCGGGCTTCGCGTGGCAGGCCAAGCCATCAACGGTGAACAGCGTGGGCAGCGCAACGGACGGCAACGCCCGGGTGGACATCAGCGGCGTGGCCCCCGGCGATTACGTGGTGGCATGGCGAACCCTGCCCATGTCCTTGACCGAGGTGGGCACCAACCCCCAAGGGTGGACCTACTTTCCGGACCCCGCCTCGGACCGGGTGACGGTTGTGGCACCGGACGACCAGCGGGTGAACGGTGCCAAGCTGGTGGTCCGGGACATGGGAGGTCGGGTCCTTCATCGCCAGCGGCTGCGTGCCGGGGCCAACCACGTCCAACTGTCACGCCTGCCCGCCCAGCCTGTTGTGTTGGCCGTGCAGTACCCGGATGGTGCATCGAAAAGCCTTGGGCACTTGCGCATCATCCATTGAACACGTCTCCAAGGTGGCGAATTTCCTCCGGTATATCAGTGCGGTCGCGGCGATCTTGTTGGGCCTGTTCCTGTTCCAGCGCCAGCTCTTCCTGGCGTTCGGCCACCAAGCCCTGCGGGACATACCGTTCCGGCAGGTGATGGCATGCCATTGGCACGCCTTGCCGATGGACATCAGCACTGCGGGGTACGTCCTTCTGCTGGCCACTGTACTGGCCATCCCGTTGTTCTTCGGGGAAGTGCGCGGCTTGCGCCGGGCCATCCACCTCCTTCTGGCAGGCTTCATCCTGCTGAGCGCCGTAGTGAACGTGGTGGACATTGGCCTGTTCGATGCCTGGGGCGTGAAGATCGATCGCAAAGCCCTGGGCTATCTCCGTTGGCCGCGCGAAGTGTTGGGCGCCACATCGCCGGGAAGGACGGGACTTCTGCTGATGGTGGCGGCCCTGCAAAGCCTCTTCTTCGTGTTCCTGCTGAACAAGATCGATCGCCACCGCCCCTACCACTCGGGCAATTTGGCCGGGAGGATCAGCACCGCCATCCTCCTGCCCGGCTTGTGCGTGATCGCCTTGCGCGGCGGCCCCCAGGACGACCCGATCAATAAAAGCTGGAGCTGGTACTCCACCAAGCCCGTGCTGAACCTGGCCGCCTTGAACAGCATGTGGAACCTAATGGAGGTCATGGTGGAGCCTGCGGAGTTCAATAGCAACCCGTACGACTTCATGCCGCGCGAAGAGGCTGATCGCCTTGTCCGGGCCGACCATCCGCGCACGAACGGCCCGGCTCCCAATATCCTCACCACATTGCGGCCCAACGTGCTGCTGATCTTGCTGGAAAGCTGGACCGCGGACGTGATCGAACCACTGGGGGGCGACATCGGCGTGGCCCCGCAGTTCACCCGCCTCTGCGCGGACGGCGTGCTGTTCACCAATTTCTTCTCCACCGGCTTCCGCACCGAACAGGGCTTGTGCGCGCTCATCAGCGGTTTTCCTTCCCAACCCACCACCACCATCATCCGCAAGTTCGGCAAGTTCGACCGCCTGCCCAGCGTGGTGCGCACCTTGGACAGCACCGGCTATTCGTCGCGCTATTACTATGCCGGAGATGCCACCTTCGCCAATACCCGTGCCTACCTGGAAAGCATGGGGTTCAACACGGTCTACGATGAGAACGCCTTCCCCATCAAGCAGCGCACCCGTTGGGGCGCCTTCGACGAGGAGCTGTTCAACTTCCACCTGCGGGACGCACGTACCTCCACCGCCCCCTTCTTCCACCTCATCATGACCTCCACCAGCCATGAACCCTTCGATGCCCCCGTGGACGAGGGCTTCTCCGGCAGCGATGCCCAGCTGTACCGCAACACCATCCACTATACGGACCGGTGCCTTGGCGCATTCCTGGACTCTGCCAAACTTCAACCCTGGTACGCCAACACCCTGGTCTTCATCGTGGCGGACCACGGGCACTACCTGCCGCACAACACAGCCCAATACAGCGCAGCCCGCCACCGCATCCCTTTCCTCATCACGGGTGGGGCCCTGCAAGACCGCTATCGCGGCACATTGGACAGCACCTATGGAAGCCACGTGGATTTTCCGCCCACGCTCCTGGCCCAACTAGGGCTCCCCCACCCGCAATTCGCATGGGGCCGCAACCTGTTCAGCACAGCCACCCGCCACGATGCGTTCTGGACGTTCAACAACGGGTTTGGCCTAGCCGATAGCGCCCAGCAGGTGGCCTTTGATGCCAATGGGGGGCGGGTGATCGAACTGCGGGACAGCAGCCGCACCGCAGATGCCGAACGCTTGCTGCGTTCGGGCAAAGCCCGCTTGCAAGTCCTCCTGGACCGGTATATCGAGTTCGACCAATAGGCCGCCAAGCCGGTGTGCGGCTATGCGGAGCCTTGCCTGGCGCGCCCGGGCACAAATCAGCAGGGCACCGACAAATTATACCCTTTCGCCATTCACAACCACCCAAACTTCCGCTACGGTCTTCCGCAAGAGACTTGCGGCAACCAAGAACGGATCAGGCGGATAGGTATGATGAAAGGGTATGACTGGCATTTTGCCTGGCGTTTCCTGAAACCCGGATTATGCAGTAGGATTCGTTGCGAGGGCCGAAAGCGCAATGGCAGCAAGGATTTCATTGAGGAGGAATAGCCCAAGTTATTCTGACGAAAGGGAAACCAGCGAAGCGCTTGCTGTCGCAGCGATTTCGGGCCGTAGTAGAAACCCTACTGCATATTCCGCGGATTCCGACGCGCGTCATTCCCATGGACAACCCGATTTCTGTGCGTCTTTGGCCAAACCCGGGAACAGATGTGCTGCACATCGAAACAGGCACCACGGGCCGTGTGGGCGTGCAGGTGTGCGATGCCACGGGCCGGGCGGTGCTGGCGGCCTGGGGCACGGGGGTGCTGAAGCTAAGCAGCGCAGCACTCTCACCGGGCGTCTACTTTATTGAAGTGACCACATCCGAAGGACGACAAACGGTGAAATGGATGAAGCAATAGAACCGAAGCCGGTGCCGATGGGCGGCCTCAGCCCACGTACTTCAACCCCTTGCCCGGCCACCGCGCGCTGTCCCCGAGCTGCTCTTCGATGCGCAACAACTGGTTGTACTTGGCGATCCGGTCGCTGCGGCTCGCACTCCCAGTCTTGATCATGCCGCAATTCATCGCCACAGCCAGGTCCGCAATGGTGGTATCCTCGGTCTCACCACTGCGGTGGCTCATCACCGTGGTGTAGCCAGCCCGGTGGGCCATCTCCACCGCTTCGATCGTCTCGGTAAGCGTGCCGATCTGGTTTACCTTCACCAGGATGCTGTTGGCAATGTTCTTTTCAATTCCGTCCGCCAAGCGGCTGGTGTTGGTCACGAACAGGTCGTCACCCACCAACTGCACCTTGCCTCCGATGGCCTTGGTCAACTTCTTCCATCCGTTCCAGTCATCCTCGGCCATGCCGTCCTCAATGCTCACGATCGGATAGCGCTTGCTCCAATCCTGCCAGAGGGCCACCATATCATCCGCACCGAGGCTGTCGCCGGTGCTTTCCAGCACATAACGCTCCTTCTTCGCATCGTAGAATTCGGTACTGGCCGCATCCAAGGCGATCACCACGTCATCCCCCGGCCTGTAACCGGCCTTTTCAATGGCCTGCATCACCAGCTTCAGCGCATCCTCATTGCTCTTCAGGTCCGGGGCAAAGCCCCCTTCATCCCCCACGTTCGTGCTGAGCTTTTGGGCCTTGAGCACACCCTTTAGCGCATGGAAGACCTCCGTGCCCATACGCAGGCCTTCGGAAAAGGAGGGGGCGCCCACGGGCATCACCATGAATTCCTGGATGTCCACTTTGTTGTCCGCATGCGCACCGCCATTGAGAATGTTCATCATGGGCACCGGCAGCGTGCAGGCGTTGATGCCGCCCACATACCGGAACAGCGGCAGCCCGGCCTCGCTGGCAGCCACCTTGGCCACGGCCAGCGATACGCCCAGAATGGCATTGGCCCCCAAATTGGCCTTGTTCGCCGTACCGTCCAGCGCGATCATCTGGCGGTCGATGGCGGCCTGGTCTCCCACGAAGACGCCCGAGAGTTCGTCATTCAGCGCGCCGTTCACGTTGGCCACGGCCTTCAGCACGCCTTTGCCCGCATAGCGCTTCATGTCACCATCGCGCAGTTCCACGGCTTCATGCGCCCCGGTGCTGGCGCCGCTGGGAACGGCAGCGCGGCCGATCCGGCCATTATCCGTAAAGACCTCCACCTCAATGGTGGGATTGCCACGGGAATCCAGGATCTCCCGGGCTTGAATTTTAGCGATGATGCTCATGTGCGGTGGTCGCGTGAAATGGAGTGGTCAACGTCGGGGATGGCCGATGCCGGAACTGCAAGGAAGACCCAGCGCCCCGGAATGCGGGTTCAAGCATGTTCCAAGCGGCTTTTCCGGAGCGGTTTGTGCGCTTTCATTTCCTCCACGAAGCGGTCGAACAAGTAACGTGAGTCGAACGGTCCGGGGCCTGCTTCGGGATGATGTTGCACACTGAACACCGGACGCCCCTTCAATTGTATGCCTGCGATGCTTCCGTCATTCAAGTGGCGGTGGGTCACCAACAGGGCGGGATGTTGGGCTGCTTGGTCGGGGTCCACCACGAAGCCGTGGTTCTGGGAGGTTACCTCATCCCTGCCCGACACGAGGTTGCGCACCGGATGATTGATGCCCCTGTGGCCGTGGTGCATCTTCAGCGTGCGTACCCCTTGGCTGAGCGCCAAGAGCTGGTGCCCCAAACAAATGCCGAAAACCGGCAAGCCCGTTTCAAGCACTTCGCGCACCTTGGAGATGGCATCGGCCATGGCGGCGGGATCCCCAGGGCCATTGCTCAGCAGTATGCCGTCGGGGTTCCAGGCCATGATCTCCTTCACGGCAGTGCCCATCGGGAAGATGCGCACTGTGCAATTCCGCTCGACCAGGCAGCGCACGGTATTGAGCTTGGTGCCGAAATCCACCAACGCCACCCGCCATGCTCCATTGGCCGGGCCTTCGTCGTATGCTTGCTTGGCGCTTACCCGGCTGGCCAGTTCCAGGCCTGCCATGACGGGCGCCCGGTCCAGTTGTGCCCGCAGGTCCTGGTCCGGCAGGCCGGAACTGTCGATCACGGCGTTCTGTGCCCCATGGTCGCGGATGTGGCGCACCAGCTTGCGCGTATCAATGTCGCTGATGCCGGCAATACCGGCCTGCTGCAGCAGCTCCTCCAATGAACCGGTGCTGCCAGGCCTGCTCCACACCTCGCTGAATTTTTTCACCACCAGTCCGGCAATGCTGATCCGCGGACCTTCATGCTCGCCCTCCAGTTGGTCGCCGGCACCTTCTTTGACGCCATAGTTGCCGATGTGTGGCGAAGCCATCACCATGATCTGCCCCGTGTAGCTGGGGTCGGTGATGATCTCCTGGTAACCGGTCATGCCGGTGTTGAAACAGATCTCCCCCACGCACGTGCCGCGGGCTCCGATGGCGCGCCCCTCAAAGCGGGTTCCGTCCTGCAGGAGCAGGACGGCTTTGGGGCGCTGGCTGATCAGCATGGTTATCCTTGGGATTACTGGTTGTCCGGGGCAAATTTAACCGTGTAAAAGTGGAACGGGGCACCATGCGGCGCCCCGTTCTTCAAGGTTTTTCAACGGCAGGGATCATTCGTCCTTGTCTTGTGGCGCGGCCTTGGCGCCGGCGTCGCCGGTTTCCTCCTTGGGTGCGGCATCGGCCGCTTGGCCGGCCTTCGCCGTTGCCGGTTTGCGGCTGCGACGCGTGCGCTTCACCTCGGCACCGGCCTTCTCCTTGGCGGAGTACAGCGTGTTGAAGTCCACCATTTCGATCATGGCCAGTTCGGCGGCATCGCCCAAGCGGTTGCCCAACTTGATGATCCGCGTGTACCCTCCGGGCCGCTCGGCCACTTTCGGCGCCACATCGCGGAAAAGAGCCGCCGTGGCCTCCTTGCTGCGCAGGTAGCTGAATACGATGCGGCGGCTGTGGGTGCTATCCTCCTTGCTCTTGGTGATCAGCGGCTCCACGAAGATCCGCAAGGCCTTGGCCTTGGCCAGTGTGGTTTCAATACGCTTGTGCTCGATCAACGAGCATGCCATGTTGCTGAGCATGCTGTCGCGATGGGCCTTCTTGCGCCCGAGTGCGTTGTTCTTGTTTCCGTGTCTCATTGTCTGCTGTTAGCGGCCTGCGCCCTGCTGCGGCCCGGGCTTAGTCCCGGTCCAGTTTGTACTTGCCCACGTTCATGCCGAAGGAAAGCCCCTTGGTCTCCATCAGGTCCTCCAGCTCGGTAAGGCTTTTCTTGCCGAAGTTGCGGAACTTCAGGAGGTCGTTCTTGTTGAAGACCACCAGATTGCCCAAGGTCTCAATATCCGCGGCCTTCAGGCAGTTCAAGGCGCGCACGCTCAGGTCAAGGTCCACCAGTTTGGTTTTGAGCAACTGGCGCATGTGCACGTCGGCCTCGTCCATTTCCTCCACCTCGCTGTCGCCAACGGCGGGTTTGCTGCTCACAATGCCCACATGGTCGTCCAGCTCCAGGGTCATGCGCTCATCGCTGAACAGCATGAAGTGGTGGATGAGGATCTTGGCCGCTTCCTGCAGGGCCTGCTTGGGGGCGATGCTGCCATCGGTGGTCAGCTCGATGGTCAGTTTCTCGTAGTCGGTCTTCTGTTCCACGCGGGTATTGTCCACGCTGTACCGCACGTTCTTGATGGGCGTGTAGATGGAGTCGATGAAGATCGTGTCCATGGGCGCTCCTTCCTCCTTGTTCTCGTCGGCAGGCACATATCCGCGGCCTTTGCCCACGGTGATCTCCACGTGCAGCTTCACGTTGTCCTCCATGCGGCAGATCACCAGCTCGGGATTGAGCACTTGGAAGCCCGAGGTGTGTTTGCCGATGTCGCCGGCGGTGAAGGAACCCTTGCCGCCCACGGTGAAGTTGATGTGCTCGGTGCTCACCTCCTCCAGCTGGCGGCGGAAGCGCACCTGCTTGAGGTTGAGCACAATCTCGGTCACATCCTCGATGACCCCCTTGATGGTGCTGAACTCGTGCTCCACGCCGTCGATGCGCACGCTGGTGATGGCAAAGCCCTCCAAGCTGCTCAACAGGATGCGCCGGAGCGAATTGCCGATGGTGATACCATAACCGGGTTCCAAGGGGTGGAACTCGAAGATGCCGTGCTTGTCGTCGGCTTCGATCATGGAGACCTTGTCAGGTCTTTGGAAATCTAGGATGGGCATGGGTGCTCGGTCTTATTTTTCAGGTTCTTACTTGGAGTACAATTCCACGATCAGCTGCTCGCGGATGTTCTCCGGTATCTGCGCGCGCTCGGGCATGGCGATCATTTTGCCCGTCATGGTGGCAGGGTTGAAATCCAGCCAATCGAAGCGGTTCGAGCTGGTGGAAAGGCTGCCGGTGATCACCTCCAGGCTGCGGCTGCGCTCGCGCACGGCCACCTCGTCGCCGGGGCGCAGGGTGAAGCTGGGCACGTTCACCACTTCCTTGTTCACGGTGATGTGGCCGTGGTTCACCAATTGCCTGGCGGCTCGGCGCGTGGGCGCGATGCCCAAGCGGAAGACCGTGTTGTCCAGGCGGGCTTCGCAAAGGCTGAGGAGGATGGCCCCCGTGATGCCCTTCTTGCTGGCGGCCGTGGTGAACATCTTGCGGAACTGCCGTTCCAGGATGCCGTAGGTGTACTTGGCCTTTTGTTTTTCGGTGAGCTGCAGCTTGTATTCGCTCTCCGAGCGGCGCCGGCGGGCGTTGGGGCCGTGCTGGCCGGGTGCATGGGGCTTGCGCTCCATCCATTTGTCGGGTCCGAAGATCGGCTCCTTGAACTTGCGGGCGATCCTGGTCTTGGGTCCTGTGTATCGTGCCATTCTTTTGGTTTTTCGGGTGCGGCTTCCGCACCAACAACGGGGTGCAAGTGCTGCCCCCTACGGGTGTTCTGTACTTATACGCGGCGTTTTTTGGGGGGGCGGCAGCCGTTGTGCGGAATGGGGGTCAGGTCGAGGATCTCCGTCACCTCCACACCGCTGTTGTGCAGCGCCCGGATGGCGCTTTCACGCCCGCCGCCCGGCCCGCGCACAAAGACCTTTACCTTGCGCAGGCCCAGGTCAAAGGCTTCGCGTGCCGCCTCCTCGGCGCTCACTTGGCCGGCGTATGGGGTGTTCTTCTTGCTTCCGCGGAAGCCCATCTTCCCGGAGCTGCTCCAGCTGATCACCTCGCCCTTGTTGTTGGTCAGGCTGATGATCAAATTGTTGAAGGTGGCGCGGATGTGTGCCTGCCCGTAGGCTTCCACCACCACGCTTTTCTTCTTTTTCTTGCCTGCGGCAGCGCCGCCTTTTTCCTGCTTTGCCATGGTCTGTTCAGTTGTTCGTTGTCCGTTGTCCGTTGCCAGTGGTCGCCCTGCCGGCAACTGACAACCTGCAACTGAGTTTACTTGGTCACTTTCTTTTTGTTGGCCACCGTCTTGCGCTTGCCCTTGCGGGTACGTGCATTGGTGCGGGTGCGCTGGCCGCGCAGGGGGAGCCCCTGGCGGTGCCGCGTGCCGCGGTAGCAGTTGATGTCCACCAGGCGCTTGATGCTCAATTGCACCTCGCTGCGCAGGGCGCCCTCCACCTTGATGTTCTCATTGATCACCGTGCGGATCCGCGCCTGCTCGTCGTCGGTCCAATCGTCAACCTTGGTTTCGGGGTCCACGCCGGCCTGCTCCAGGATGGAGAGCGCCGTGCTGCGGCCGATGCCGTAGATGTACGTGAGCCCGATGGCGCCACGCTTGGTTTTGGGGAGGTCTATGCCTGCTATACGTGCCATGTTCTTTCTGTTATCAGCCTTGGCGCTGCTTGAACTTGGGGTTCTTCTTGTTGATGATGTACAAGCGTCCCTTGCGGCGCACCAACTTGCAGTCCGCTGAACGTTTTTTGATCGAAGCCCTGACCTTCATCTGGATCGTTGTGTCTGTTGTTCCTTACGTTTTGTACCGGAAGGTGATCCGGCCCTTGCTCAAGTCATAGGGGCTCATTTCCACCTTCACTTTGTCGCCCGGCAAGATCCGGATGTAGTGCATCCGCATCTTCCCGGAGATGTGCGCCACGATCACGTGGCCGTTTTCCAGCTCCACGCGGAACATGGCATTGCTCAACGCCTCCTTGATGACGCCGTCCTGCTCGATGTTCCCTGCCCTGCTCATTCGTTTCCTTTCCCTTTCTGTTGCGGGCCTGGGGCCCTTTTGTTCAACTCCCTTGTTGCGGTCAAGCCGCGATCATTCCCCTTTCCTTCAGCACATCCTCGATGTGGCTGAACGTTGATAGAACCTCTGCCTTGCCATGGCGCACCACCACCGTGTGCTCGAAATGGGCGCTCGGGCTGCCGTCCCGCGTCACCACGGTCCAGCCATCCTCCAGCTGGCTTACCTCCTTGCGGCCCATGGTCACCATCGGCTCGATGGCGATCACCATGCCTTCGTTCAGGCGGGTTCCGTGGCCGCGCCTTCCGTAGTTCGGCACTTCCGGGGCTTCGTGCAGCTTGCGCCCCACGCCGTGCCCCACCAGTTCGCGCACGATGCCGTAACCGTGGGCCTCGGCGTGCTGCTGGATGGCGAAGCCGATGTCGCCCGTGCGCTGGTTGGCCACCGCCTGGGCGATGCCCAATGCGAGGCATTCCTTGGTGACGCGCATCAGCTCACGTGCCTCGGGTGAAACCTCGCCCACCTCGAAGGTGTATGCGCTGTCGCCGTAAAAGCCGTCCATCAGCACGCCGCAGTCCACGCTGGCCACGTCGCCTTCCTTCAGTTCGCGCTTGCCGGGCAGGCCATGGACCACTTCCTCGTTCACGCTCACCAGCAAGGTGGACGGACACCCGTAAAGGCCCTTGAAGCCGGGCACGCCTCCATTGTCGCGGATGAATTCCTCCGCCAGGCGGTCCAGCGCCGCAGTGGTCGTCCCGGGGGCGATCACGCGGGCCACTTCCGCCAAGGTTCTACCAACAAGCAAAGAACTGTTCCTCACCAATTCCACCTCCTCCCCGCTCAATTTGTTCACCGCTTTGGTCATCTTATCCGATCGCCCCAAAGGCTGAACTGGTCCTTCCCTTGATCCGTCCCGACTTCATCAGGCCGTCGTAATGCCTCATCAACAAATAGCTCTCGATCTGCTGCAAGGTGTCCAGCATGACGCCCACCATGATCAGCAGCGAGGTGCCCCCGTAGAATTGCGCAAAGCCCTGTTTTACGCCGGCCATCATCACGAAGGCTGGCAGGATGGCCACCAGGCCCAGGAAGATGGAGCCCGGCAGAGTGATCCGGCTCAGCAGCTCGTCGATGTAGTTGGTGGTCTGCTTGCCCGGCTTGATCCCGGGGATGAAACCGCCGTTGCGCTTCAGGTCGTCCGAAAGTTGGTTGGGGTTCACGGTGATGGCGGTATAGAAATAGGTGAAGGCCACCACCATCAGGAACAGGAAGAGGTTGTACGAGAAGCTTTCAAAATTGGTGAAACTCTGCAGCCACATCGGCGGGTTGCCTTCGAAGATCGGCATTTGCGCGATGTACATGGGCACCAGCACAATGGCCTGGGCGAAAATGATGGGCATCACCCCGGCAGCGTTCACCTTCAAGGGGATGTAGTTGCGCACCCCGCCGTATTGCTTGTTGCCCTGTACACGTTTGGCAAACTGCACGGGTATGCGCCGCGTACCCTGCACGAGCATCACGTTCAAGGCGATGATCGCCAACCAGATCACCAGTTCCACCAATACCGCCACCATGCCGCCCCCTCCGCTGGTGCGGCCGATGAACTCCTGCAGGAAGGCCTGCGGCAGCCCGGCGACGATGCCGATCATGATCAACAGGGAGATCCCGTTGCCGAGACCGCGCTCGGTGATGCGTTCACCCAGCCACATCACGAAGAGCGTACCCACGGTGAGGATGACGATGCTGGTGAACATCCAGAACTGGCCTTCGGGCCGTGCCTCGGCGTCCACATAGGTAAGCAGGTAGCCCGGTGCCTGGAAGACACAGATGGCAATGGTCATGTAGCGGGTCCACTGGTTGATCTTCCTTCGGCCGCTTTCCTCCTTCTGCATCTTCTGCACCAAGGGCACGGCAATGCCGGCCAGCTGCATGATGATGCTGGCACTGATGTACGGCATCACCCCCAACGCGAAGATGCTGGCCCGGGTGAAGGCCCCCCCGGTGAAGATGCTCAGCAGGTCCACCAGGCCGGAGCCTGCGCCCGTCGAGCTCCCCAAGCGGGTGCCGTCAACCCCGGGGAGGGCAATGAAACTTCCGATCCGGAACACCAGCAACAAGCCCAAGGTGATCAGGATGCGGTTGCGCAGCTCCTCGATCCGCCAGATGTTCTTGATCGTTTCGATGAAGTTCTTCATCCCCGGGTATCAACTAGTTCGGTTTTGCCTCCCTTGGCCTCAATGGCCGCCTTGGCCGCGGCGCTGAACGCATGGGCCTTCACCTCAATGGCTCCCTTTACCTCTCCGCGGCCCAGCACCTTCACCAGGTCCTTGCGGGACACCAGTCCGTTGCTGCGCATGGCCTCGATGTCCACCACTGTGATGCCCGCCTTGTCGGCCAGGGCCTGCACGGCATCCAGGTTGATACCCTTGTAGGCCACGCGGGTGGGGTTGGTGAAGCCGAACTTGGGCAGGCGCCGCACCAAAGGGGTTTGGCCGCCTTCAAAGCCGCGCCGCACGTTGTACCCCGTAGCCGATTTCTGGCCCTTGTGGCCCTTGCCGGCGGTGCCACCATGCCCGCTTCCCTGGCCCCTGCCAAGGCGCTTGTTCGTTTTCACCGCTCCTTTGGCGGGCTTCAATTTGCTCAGGTCCTCCATCGCTATTTCTTGTTTTCAGGCTTACCCCTGGGATACCGACAACAAATGCTTCACCTTGGCCACCATGCCGCGCACCTGCGGCGTGGCCTCCAGTTCGTTCCTCTTGCCGATGCGGCCCAAGCCCAAGGCGCGCAACGTGTCCTTTTGCGGCTTGGGGCACTTGATCTGGCTCCGGGTCTGCGTGATGATGATCTTGCTCATTGCTTGGTCCGCCCATATCCCGGCGGTAACAGGTTCCTTATCCGTTGAACACTTTTTCCAATTCCACTCCCCGCTGGCGCGCCACGGCCGAGGCGTCGCGCATGTTGGCCAAGGCTTGGATGGTGGCCTTCACCACGTTCTGGGGGTTGCTGGACCCTTTGCTCTTGGCCAATACGTCGGTGATACCGGCCGATTCCAGCACGGCGCGCATGGAACCTCCTGCGATCACGCCCGTGCCGTTCGCCGCCGGTTTCAGCAGCACCTTGGCCCCGGCATAGCGGCCTTCCTGCACATGCGGCACGGTGCCATGGCGCAGCGGTACGCGCACCAAATTCTTCTTGGCATCATCGATGCCCTTGGCAATGGCTTCCTGCACTTCCTTGGATTTGCCCAGGCCGTGGCCCACTACCCCATTGCCGTCGCCCACCACCACGGTGGCCGCAAAAGTGAACGTGCGCCCGCCCTTGGTCACTTTGGTCACCCGGTTGAGGTTCACCACCGTGTCCTTGAGCTCCAGGTCGCTGCTCTTGACCGATTGGATCTTGTTGTTTGACATGCTGCGTCGTTCGTTCAAAAGTTAAGGCCACCTTCACGTGCTGCATCGGCCAAGGCCTTCACACGTCCGTGGTACAGGTATCCATTGCGGTCGAACACCACGCGTTCGATACCGGCCGACTTGGCTTTCTCGGCCAAGGCCTTGCCCACCAGTTTGGCCTGTTCCATGCCGGAGGCACCATGGGCGCCCTTGTCCTTCAGGCTGGAGAGGCTCACCAAGGTGTGGCCCTGCTCGTCGTCAACCAACTGGGCGTAAATGTCCTTGTTGCTGCGGAACACGGTGAGCCGTGGGCGCTCTGCCGTGCCATGGACGGTACGGCGGATGCTCGTTTTGATGCGTGCGCGGCGCGCGGTCTTGTCGAATGCCATTGTCAACTGTTATTTGCCTGCTGCCTTGCCGGCCTTGCGGCGAACGGTTTCACCCATGAAACGGATACCCTTGCCCTTGTATGGCTCGGGCTTGCGAAGGCTGCGGATCTTGGCTGCCACGGCGCCCAATACCTGCTTGTCCACGCTTTCCAAGGTCACCACGGGCGCCTTGCCTTTTTCCTGCACCGCAGAAACGGTCACTTCCTTGGGCAGTTCCATGACGACGTTGTGCGAGAAGCCCAGGGACAAGTGCAATTGCTGCCCCTTGGTGGTGGCGCGGTAACCTACGCCCACCAGCTCTTGCTCGGTCTTGTACCCCTTGGTCACGCCTTCCACCATGTTTGCCACCAGGGCACGGTACAAACCGTGCATGGAGCGGTGGTGCTTGAGGTCGGTGGGGCGTGCGAAGGTGATCTTCCCATCCTCGATGGTCACCTTGATGGCCGGGTCCAGGGTTTGCGTCAAAGTGCCCTTGGGACCTTTCACGGTCACCACGTTCTTGTCGCTCACCTGCACCTCCACGCCTTTGGGAAGTTCGATCGGTTCTTTTCCTATGCGGCTCATTGTATTCTCCTTGCTTAGCTGACGTAGCAGACCACTTCACCGCCCACACCGAGGGTGCGCGCCTCCTTGTCGGTGATCACGCCCTTGCTGGTGCTGATGATGGCCACACCCATTCCGTTGAGCACGCGGGGCAGTTCATTCGCATTGGCATATCGGCGCAGCCCGGGCGAGCTTACCCGCGTGATCTCGCGGATGGCGCTGCGTTGGCCGGGGCCGTATTTGAGGGCGATCTTGATCACGCCCTGCTTCCCGTCCTCCTCCATTTTGTAGCTGAGGATGTACCCCTTGTCGAAGAGGATGCGGGTGATGTCCTTCTTGAGCCCGCTGGCGGGGATGGACACCACTTTCTTGCGCGCCATGATGGCGTTGCGCAAACGGGTGAGGTAGTCGGCGATGGGATCGGTTGTCATCATTCTTTTTATTGGCGCACGTGCTCTGCTGCTTTGCGCTTGTTACCAACTGGCTTTGGTCACTCCCGGGATCTTGCCTTCCAAGGCCAGGGTGCGGAAGGTGTTGCGGCTGATGCCGAAGATCCGGATGTATCCCTTGGGGCGGCCGGTGATCTGGCAGCGGTTGTGCATGCGCACCTTGCTGCTGTTGGCCGGGAGCTGCTGCAGGGCGTCCCAGTTGCCGGCGGCCTTCAGCGCGGCCCGTTTGGCCGCGTACTTCTCCACCATCTTGGCGCGCTTGCGATCGCGGGCCTTCATTGATTCTTTCGCCATTCTCTGTCCTGTTGGGGTGCCTTGGTGATCTTACTTGGTAAAGGGGAAGCCGAACGCGGCCAGCAGGGCCTTGGCTTCCTCGTCGGTCTTGGCAGTGGTCACCAAGGTGATGTCCATGCCATGGATGCGCGGGGTCTTGTCGATGTCGATCTCGGGGAAAATGATGTGTTCCTTCACCCCGAAGGTGAAGTTGCCGCGGCCGTCGAAGCCCGAGGCCTTCACGCCGTGGAAGTCGCGCGTGCGGGGCAGGGCCACCGAGATCAGGCGGTCCAGGAAGTCGTACATCCGCTCACCGCGCAGGGTGACACGGGCCCCAATGGGCATGCCCTTGCGCAGCTTGAAGTTGCTGATGTCCTTGCGGGAGTGGGTGGCCTGTGCCTTTTGCCCGCTGATCTGGCTCATTTCCTCCACGGCCGTGTCCACGATCTTCTTGTCGCCCACGGCAGAGCCGAGGCCCTGGTTCAGGGCGATCTTCACCAAGCGCGGCACTTGCATGGAACTCTTGTACTTGAATTCCTTCTGAAGACCGGGGACCACCTCCTTGAGGTACTTCTCCCGCATGCGGGGTGCGTAGGTGCTCATTTTTTCGCGGTGGTTTTGCTGTTGTTCGATTTCACGTAGCGCTCCAGCTTGCCATCCTTGCCGGGTTTGCGCCCTACACGCCCGGGCACGCCCGTTTTGGCATCGATCAGCATCAGGTTGCTGATGTGGATGGGGCCTTCCTTTTCCACGATGCCGCCCTGGGGCAGTGCCGTGGTGGGCTTGCTGTGCTTCTTGTTCAACCGCAGGCCTTCCACTACGGCCGTGCCGCTCTTGCGGTCCACGCCGAGCACCCGGCCCTGCTTGGTGCGGTCTTCACCGGCCAACACCTTCACGATGTCGCCTTTCTTGATGTGTGTCTTCTTCTGCATCTGTTCCGGCGGCACTACCTGTACCGCCCCGGCTTTGTTCCTAAAGCACTTCGGGTGCCAGTGAGATGATCTTCATGAATTTCTTTTCGCGGAGCTCGCGGGCCACCGGCCCGAAAATGCGCGTGCCTTTCATTTCGCCGGCACCGTCCAGCAGCACCACCGCATTGTCGTCGAAGCGGATGTAGCTGCCGTCCTTCCGGCGGGTCTCCTTCCTGGTGCGCACCACCACGGCCTTGCTCACGCTTCCCTTCTTGGTGCCGCCGTTGGGCATGGCGTTCTTCACGGACACCACCACGGTGTCGCCAATGCGGGCGTAGCGGCGCTTGGTTCCGCCCAGTACACGGATCACGAGCACCTCGCGGGCGCCGCTGTTGTCGGCCACTGTGAGCCGGGATTCCTGTTGGATCATCGTTCTTCCTGGTTCTTACTTGGCGCGTTCGACCACTTCCACCAAGCGCCAGCGCTTGGTTTTGCTCATGGGGCGGGTTTCCGCGATTCGGACCGTATCGCCCACATGGGCATCCCCGTTTTCATCGTGGGCCATGAACTTGCTGGTGCGCTTGATGAACTTGCCGTACTTGGCGTGCTTCACCCTCCGCTCCACGGTCACGGTGATGCTCTTGTCCATCTTGTCGCTGCTGACAATGCCCACGCGCTCCTTGCGCAGGCTCCTGACCAAGGCGGTTGGGGTGGTTTCTGTGCTTTCGGTGCTCATGCTTGGGCGGTGTTGGCGATCTGGCGGCGGCGCACTTCGGTCAGTACCCGGGCCACGATCTTGCGGTGTGTCCGCAAGCGGGCCGGGCTTTCCACCGGGCTTACCGCATGGTTGAAGCGAAGGGTGTTCAGGGTTTCCCGTTCGCTTTGCAGCTTGTCCTGCAGCTCCAGGTCCGTCAGGTCCTTCAAGGTGTCTTGTTTCTTCTTCATCTGGCCTGCTGATTAGGCGTCAAGGTCTTCGCGCGTCACGAACTTGGTGCGGATCGGCAATTTCTGTGCGGCCAGTCGCAATGCTTCCCGGGCGGTTTCCACGGGCACGCCGTCGATCTCGAAAATGATCCGCCCGGCACGCGTCACGGCCACCCAGTGGTCCAGGGAGCCTTTGCCTTTCCCCATCCGCACTTCGGCGGGCTTGGTGGTCACGGGCTTGTCCGGGAACACTTTGATCCACACTTGTCCTTCCCGCTTCATTTGGCGGGTGAGCGCCACACGGGCGGCCTCGATCTGGCGTGAAGTGAGCCATACGCTCTCCATGGCCTTGAGGCCATAGGAACCCAGGGCCACGCGATGGCCCCGTTGGGACTCGCCCTTCATGCGCCCCTTGTGCATATTGCGGCGCCGACTGCGCTTGGGTTGCAACATGATTATTGGTTGTTTGTCCGGTTAGCTCCACGATTTCCTCCCCCGCGGCGTTCCCCGCCACCACGGCGCTCGCGCCGTTCGCCTCCGCCGGTGCCGCGCATGCCCGAGGGGCCCTTCACCTGACCCTGGTTAGGGCTCAGGTCGCGCTTGCCGTACACCTCCCCGCGCATGATCCAGCACTTCACCCCGATGCGGCCCATCTTGGTGTGGGCTTCGCTGATGGCGAAGTCGATGTCGGCGCGAAGGGTGTGCAACGGCACACGGCCTTCATGGTACTTCTCGGTGCGGGCGATCTCCGCTCCGTTCAGCCGGCCGCTCACCTGCACCCGGACGCCTTCGGCACCCATGCGCATCGTGCTGGCCATGCTCATCTTCATGGCACGCCGGAAGCTGATCCGGCCCTCCAGCTGGCGGGCAATGCTGTCTGCCACCAAGCGTGCGTCCAGTTCGGGCCGCTTGATCTCGAAGATGTTGATCTGCACGTCCTTGCCGGTGAACTTCTTGAGCTCCTCACGCAGCTTGTCCACTTCGCTGCCGCCGCGGCCGATGATGACCCCGGGGCGTGCGGTGTTGATGGTCACGGTGACCAGTTTCAGGGTGCGCTCGATGATGATCCGCGACACGCTGGCCTTCTTCAGGCGGGCCATCAGGTACTGGCGGATCTTTTCATCCTCCACCAGCTTGTCGGCGTAGTTGTCGCCGCCGTACCAGTTGCTGTCCCAGCCTTTCACCAGGCCCAGGCGTATGCCGATCGGGTGTGTTTTCTGTCCCATTTATGCGTTGTTCTCGGCGGTTTCGTCAGGGGCGGCATCCACGATCAGGGTGACGTGGTTGCTGCGCTTCACCATGCGGTAGGCACGGCCTTGCGGGGCGGGCAGCATGCGCTTGAGCCCCGTGCTCTCGTCCACCATCACGGTTTTTACCACCAGCTTGGTGTCACCGGCCTTGCGCCCTTCGTGCTTGGCCTCCCAGTTGGCAATGGCGCTCAGCAGCAACTTCTCCATCGGCTTGCTGGCATGGCGGGTGCTGTAGCGCAGCAGGCCCAGGGCACGCTCCACTTCCACGCCCCGGATGATGTCCGCCACCTGGCGCATCTTCCTGGGGCTGGTGGGCACCTTCCTCAGGCTGGCCACCGCCACGGCCTTCTTGGCCTCCTTGCGCTTTTCAGCGGCTATTCTCTTGCGCGATCCCATGTTACTTCTTGTTGTTGCCGGTGTGGCCGCGGAAGATGCGCGTTGGCGCGAACTCGCCCAGCTTGTGCCCCACCATGTTCTCGGTGACGTACACCGGAATGAACTTGTTCCCGTTGTGCACCGCGAAGGTGAGCCCCACGAAATCGGGCGTGATCGTGCTGGCCCTGGACCAGGTTTTCAGCACGGCTTTCTTTCCACCTTGCTGGATGTCGGCTACCCGCTTGGCCAGCTTGTAGTGGACAAAGGGAGGTTTCTTCAGTGAACGGCTCATCTGCTATCTGTTGATCAGGCCTTCTTCTTGGCCCGCTGTACAATGAACTTGTTGGACAGGCGCTTGGGTGCGCGCGTTTTCTTGCCCTTGGCCAGCAATCCCTTGCGGCTGCGCGGGTGCCCGCCCGAGGCACGGCCTTCGCCGCCGCCCATCGGGTGGTCCACCGGGTTCATCGCCACCGGGCGGGTGCGGGGGCGGCGCCCCATCCAGCGCGTGCGGCCGGCTTTGCCGCTGCGTTGCAGCATGTGCTCGGCATTGCCCACCACGCCAACGGTGGCCATGCAGGAAACCAGTACCATGCGCACTTCGCCGCTGGGCATTTTCAAGGTGGCATAACGCCCTTCGCGGGCGTTGAGCTGTGCAAAGGTGCCTGCGCTTCGGGCGAAGGAGCCGCCCTTGCCGGGCTGCAGCTCCACATTGTGCACCAAGGTGCCCAAGGGGATCTCGCTCAGCGGCAGCGCATTGCCCACTTCGGGGGGCGCTCCGGTACCGCTGATGATCGATTGGCCGACCTTCAGGCCGCCCGGGGCCAGGATGTAGCGCTTCTCCCCGTCGGGGTACTGCACCAGGGCGATGTTGGCGCTGCGGTTCGGGTCGTACTCGATGGTCTTCACCGTGCCGCTGATGCCGGCCTTGTCGCGCTTGGTATCGATCAAGCGGTAGCGCTGCTTATGGCCTCCGCCAATGTAGCGCATGGTCATCTTACCGCTGTTGTTGCGGCCACCGCTCTTGGCTACCCGGCCGCGCAGCAGGCTGCGCTCGGGGGCCTCGCCCGTGATGTCCTTGAAATCCACGGCCACCTTGTGGCGGGTGCCGGCGGTAACAGGGTTTATTTTACGGATTCCCATGATCTGTTCTTCTTCGGGGATCAGAGATTGCTGTACAGGTCGATCGTTTCGCCTTCCGCCAAGGTGACGATGGCCTTCTTCCACGTGCTGGTGCTGCCGCGGAGGATGTTGCTCTTGGTGTAGCGCGTGCGCTCCTTGCCGCGCACGATCATCGTGCGCACACCGGTCACTTTTACGTTGAACTGTTGCTCCACCGCGCTGCGGATCTCAACCTTGTTGCTGCGGCGGTCCACCACGAACCCGTAACGGCCCTCCTTCTCGCTTTGGGCCGTCATCTTTTCGGTGATGAGGGGACGGATGATGATCCTGCTCATTGGATTTGCTTGCTAAGGGTGGCTTCCAGCGGCGCAATGGCATCGGCCGTGATCAGCACCCGGTTGGCGTTCATGATGTCGTAGGTGTTCACCTCGGCGGCAACCACCACGCGCGCACCTTGGAGGTTCCGCGTGCCCAGCAGCACCTTGTCGTCCTTGGCGGCCAGCACCAGCAACGCCTTGCGGCCGTCCAGCCCGAAGGCCTTCAACAGGTTGGCATAGGCGCTGGTCTTGTGCGAATCCATGCCCTTGCCGTCCAGCACCGAAATGGCGCCGCTTTGGGCCTTGTGCGTCAACGCGCTGCGCCGGGCCAGGTCCTTCACCTTCTTGTTCAGCTTGAAGCCGTACTCGTGCGGCTTGGGGCCGAAGACGCGCGCGCCGCCCTTGAGCAGCGGGCTCTTGATCGAACCGCGCCGTGCACCGCCCGTGCCCTTCTGGCGGAACAGCTTCTTGGTGGAGCCGCTCACTAAGCTGCGCTCCAGTGTTTGGGCCGTGCCCTGGCGGCGGTTGGCCAAGTGCTGCTTCACGTCAAGCCAAATGGCATGGTCGTTGGGCTGCACGCCGAACACGGCATCGCTGAGCTTGGCCTTCTTGCCGGTGGACTTTCCGTCCGCACTGTGGATCTCCAGTTCCATTTTACTTCCAGAGGATAACATAGGTGCCTTTGGCGCCGGGTACGGAGCCGTGGACCACCATGAGGTTGTTTTCCTTGTCGATCTTCACCACGCGCAGGTTCTCGGTGGTCACCTTGTCGCCACCCATGCGGCCGGCCATGCGCATTCCCTTGAACACGCGTGAGGGCGTGGACGACGCACCCACCGAACCCGGGGCGCGTGAACGGTCGTGCTGGCCGTGGGTGCCTTCACCCACCCCGGAGAAACCGTGCCGCTTCACCACACCTTGGAAGCCCTTGCCCTTGCTGGTGGAGGTAACGGCGATATAGGCGCCTTCCTCGAAGATGCCCAGGTCCACCGTATCCCCCTGCTTCAGGCCTTCCTCGAATTCCTTGAACTCGAACACCTTGGACTTGGGTGTGGTGTTGGCCTTCTTAAAGTGGCCGATGGCCGCGGCAGGCGTATTCTTCTCCTTGCGTTCGCCAAAACCCAGTTGAACAGCCGTGTAGCCGTCCCGCTCCATGGTCTTCACTTGGGTGACCACGCAGGGGCCCGCCTCCAGCACGGTGCAACCCAGCAGGTTGCCTTCCGCATCGTACAGGCTGGTCATTCCGATCTTTTTTCCGATCAATCCGCTCATTGCTTTCTCTTGTTAACCGGTCAGACCTTGATCTCCACGTCCACGCCGCTGGGGAGTTCCAGTTTCATCAGCGCATCAATGGTCTTGCTGCTGGAGCTGTAAATGTCCATCAGGCGCTTGTAGCTGCACAGTTGGAACTGCTCGCGCGCCTTCTTGTTCACGTGGGGTGAACGCAGCACGGTGAAGATGCGCTTGTGCGTCGGCAAAGGGATGGGGCCGCTGACCACGGCACCGGTGCTCTTCACCGTCTTCACGATCTTCTCCGCGCTCTTGTCCACCAGGTTGTGGTCGTACGACCGCAGCTTGATCCTGATCTTTTGGGTCATCTCGCTTGGGGGTCTGCTTAGGCTGAAACTTTTCCGCGCACCTTGGCCAGTACGGCCTCGGTGATGTTGTTGGGAGCTTGCTCGTAGTGGCTGAACTCCATGGTGCTGCTTGCACGGCCGGAGCTCAGGGTACGCAGGGCGGTGACGTAGCCGAACATTTCGCTCAGGGGCACGGTCCCCTTCACGGCCTTGGCCCCGCTGCGGTCCTCCATGCCCTGGATCTGGCCGCGGCGGCGGTTCAGGTCGCCCACGATGTCGCCCATGTTCTCCTCGGGGGTGATCACTTCGATCTTCATGATCGGCTCCAGCAGGATGGGCTTGGCCTTGGGCACGGCATTGCGGAAGGCCGCCTTGGCCGCGATCTCAAAACTCAGCGCGTCGGAGTCCACGTTGTGGAAGCTGCCGTCGTACAGGGTCACTTTCAGGCTCTCCATGGGATAACCTGCCAGCACCCCGTTTTGCAGCGAAGCGGCAAAGCCCTTTTGCACCGAGGGGATGAATTCCTTGGGGATCACGCCGCCCTTGATGGCATCGATGAACTCCAGGCCGGTCTTTTCCGGATCGGTTTGCGGCTCAATGCGCACATGGATGTCGGCGAACTTGCCGCGGCCGCCGGTCTGCTTCTTGTACAGTTCGCGGTGCTCCACGGTGCCGGTGATGGCTTCCTTGTATTTCACCTGCGGCGCGCCTTGGTTGCACTCCACCTTGAACTCGCGCTTCATGCGGTCCACCAGCACGTCCAGGTGCAGTTCACCCATGCCGCTGATCACCGTCTGGCCGGTTTCGTCATCGGTGGCCACCTTGAAGGTGGGGTCTTCCTCCGCCAGCTTGGCCAGGGCTTGGCCCATCTTGTCCAGGTCGGCCTGGGTCTTGGGTTCAATGGCAATGCCGATCACCGGCTCGGGGAAGCTCATGCTCTCGAGGATGATCTGCTTGCTCTCGTCGCAGAGGGTGTCGCCGGTACGGATGTCCTTGAAGCCCACGGCCGCGCCGATATCGCCCGCCTGGATCACCTCCACCGGGTTCTGCTTGTTGGAGTGCATCTGGAAGATGCGGCTGATCCGCTCCTTCTTGCCGGTGCGCATGTTCTGCACATAGCTGCCCGCATCCACCTCGCCGCTATAGCAGCGGAAGAAGGCCAATCGGCCCACGAAGGGGTCGGTGGCGATCTTGAACGCCAAGGAGGACATGGGCTCGTCCACGCTGGGCTTGCGAATGATCGTTTCGCCCGTCTCCGGGTCGGTGCCGGTCACCGCTTCGATGTCCACCGGGCTGGGCAGGTAGGCCATCACGGCGTCCAGCATGGTCTGCACGCCCTTGTTCTTGAAGGCGGAGCCACACAGCACCGGGGTGATCGACATGTTGATGGTGCTGACGCGGATGGCGTTCATGATCTCGGCCTCCGTCAGGCTGTCGGGATCATTGAAGTATTTTTCCATCAGCGTGTCATCGCTTTCGGCCACCGCCTCGATCAGTTTGTCGCGCCACTCTTTCACGGTGTCCTTCAGATCATCGGGGATGGGCACTTCGGTCCAGGTCATGCCCTGGTCCGATTCGTTCCACACCATGCCATGGTTGTTCACCAGGTCCACCACGCCCTTGAAGTCGGCCTCTGCGCCAATGGGCACCTGCAGGGGTACCGGGTGGGCGCCCAAGCGTTCCTTGATCTGGCCCACCACGCGGAAGAAGTCGGCGCCGCTGCGGTCCATTTTGTTGACGAAGCCAATGCGGGGCACCTTGTACTTGTTGGCTTGGCGCCACACGGTCTCGCTCTGGGGCTCCACGCCGCCCACGGCGCAGAACAGGGCCACGGCGCCGTCGAGCACGCGCAGGCTGCGCTCCACCTCCACGGTGAAGTCCACGTGGCCCGGGGTGTCGATCAGGTTGATCTTGTACTTGTTGCCGCGGTAGTTCCAGAAGGTGGTGGTGGCGGCGGAGGTGATGGTGATGCCGCGTTCCTGCTCCTGCGCCATCCAGTCCATGGTGGCGGTGCCATCGTGAGTTTCACCCAGCTTGTGGTTCACCCCGGTGTAGTACAGAATGCGCTCGGACGTGGTCGTCTTGCCGGCATCAATGTGCGCCATGATGCCGATGTTGCGCGTGAAATGAAGGTCGCGTGACATGGTTTGGTTGCTCTGTGGCTTAGAAGCGGAAATGGCTGAAGGCCTTGTTCGCCTCGGCCATTTTGTGCACCTCCTCCTTCTTTTTGAATGCGGCCCCTTCCTCCTTGGCGGCGGCCATGATCTCGTTGGCGAGCTTCTGCTCCATGCTGCGCTCGTTGCGCTTGCGGCTATATCCGATCAGCCATTTCATGGCCAGGCTCTCCTTGCGGTTCTCGCGCACGGGTTGGGGGATCTGGAAGTTGGCCCCGCCCACCCGGCGGCTGCGCACCTCCACTTGGGGGGTTACGTTGGCCAGGGCCTTGCGGAAGATCTCCAAGCCGTCCTCACCGCTCTTTTCGGCCACCAGGTCGATGGCGCCGTAGAAAATGTCCAACGACTTGCTCTTCTTGCCGTCGTACATCAGGTTGTTCACGAACTTGGTCACCTGCACATCCCCGAACTTGGGGTCGGGAAGTGTGGTGTGCTTGGCTGCTTTCTTACGCATCGTTCAATTTCGTCTGTCGGTTCCTGGAAAGCACTTACTTCTTCTTGGCAGGAGCTGCCGCACCGGCCTTCTTACGCTTGGTGCCGTACTTGCTGCGGCGCTGGTTGCGGCCTTCCACCCCGGAGGTGTCCAGCACGCCGCGCACAATGTGGTACTTCACTCCGGGAAGGTCCTTCACCCTGCCGCCGCGCACCAGCACGATGCTGTGCTCCTGAAGGTTGTGCCCCTCACCGCCGATGTAGGCGATTACCTCCATCTTATTGGAAAGGCGCACCTTGGCCACCTTGCGAAGGGCCGAATTCGGCTTCTTCGGGGTGGTGGTGTACACCTTGGTGCAGACACCACGGCGTTGCGGGCACTCCGCCAGGGCCACCGACTTGCTCTTGAAGGTAGGGGTCTGGCGTCCTTTGCGGATCAGCTGTTGGATCGTTGGCATGAAACTCCGGTTCTTGTTCTCTTCCTCTTGTTGGCCCCCACAGGGGCGGCGAAAAATCGGGCTGCAAATGTAGGTTTTTTACCTGCGCCACCAACACACCCCTGGGAAAAAATCATTTTACACCTGCGTACCTGTGGCCCGCAGGACCCCGGATGGCTCGCCAATATCCGCCAAAACCTACCGCCATTGCTGGATTTCATGCCGGCCAACACCCAGGCGAAGACCAGATCCATGGCACATCCCTCACCCATTCATTTCCGGATTCTTTCTACCTTTGATGACCTCATTTGATATCATCGTGGAACCAACGAACTACTCACTTACCCCCCGAACACTTTCGCTGCTGGCTTCCATCTCCGAACGACTGGGCGAGGTGAACGCCGCCCACCTGCACCACCCCCCCACCCTGCTCCGGCGCGCGCACCGCGTAAGCACCATCCACGCCACCCTGGCCTTGGAGGACAGCCCCTTGGACCGCCGCAGCATTGCCCAATTGCTCGAGGGTCGTTCACCCGACGGCCAAAGCCCCGCCGAACGCGAGGTGGTGAACACGATCCGCCTGTATGACCTGCTGCCCTCACTGGACCCCTTCTCCAGCCAAGACCTCCGGCAGGCCCACGGAGAGCTGATGCACGGCCTTGCGCTGGACCCCGGACAGTATCGTACCGGCGCCCTGGAGGTGCTCTACGGCGACCGCCCAGGCAGACGCAAGGCCGCTGCGGAGAACATCCCCGTACATGTGGAGCAGTTGCTGCACTTCGCCGGCAACGATGAGGCCCCCCTGCTGATCACCAGTTGCGCGCTGCACTACGGCCTTGTACACCTGCGCCCGTTCACGGCCGGCAACGGGCGCATCGCCCGCCTGTGGCAGAAGCTGATGCTCATGCAGCAATGGCCGGTCTTCTCCTTCCTGCCCCTGGAAGGCTTCATCCAGCAGCACCGCACGGGGTACTACGCGGCGTTGGAACAAGCGGACCGGCAAGCGGACTGCGGCGGCTTCATCGTCTTCATGATGGAGCGCATCGACGAGGCGGTGCACGAGCTGCTGCAGCGTGAGCGCACCGTGCTCAGCGGCCCCGAACGCGTGGCCACCTTCCTGCTCGGCCGCAACAGGGGCCGCTTCACCCGCAAGGACTACCGCCACATGTTCCCTGAACTATCCCCCGCCACCGCCAGCCGCGACCTGGCCGACGGTGTAACGCATGGCCTGATCCAGCGTACCGGCACGGGGCGCACTGCTTGGTACGGGCCCGCCCGGCCCTGAACAGGAGGGCTGGCACCGGCTGCCGCGCGTGATGGATGTCACCGCCGAGGCACCATGTTGAGCGGAACTTTGCCCCGCAACCGCAACAACCCGCGCCCATGGAAAGCCACACCTACCACCTGTCGCTCACTTGGAAAGAAGGCCGCATCGGCGAATTGTCTTCCCCGGAGCTGCCCACGCACATCGATGTGGCCACACCGCCTGAATTCGACCAGGGCGTGCCCGGCATCTGGTCACCCGAGCACTTGTTCACCGCCTCGGTGCTCAGTTGCTTCATGACCACCTTCCTGGCCGTGGCGGAATATTCCAAACTCGAGTTCGCCTCGTTCACCTGCAGCGCCGAAGGAATCCTGGCCAAAGTGGACGGCAAGTACCTGATGACGGCGATCACCCTGCGCCCCGTACTGCAAGTGGGCAAGGCGGAAGCCATTGAGCGGGGGCAACGGGTCTTGGAGAAGGCTGAAAAGGCCTGCCTGATCACCAACTCCATCCGGACAGAGGTGAAGCTGGAGCCCCGTGTGCACCTGTAAAAAATCAACCCTCGGCCCGCCAGTGCCCCACTCGGCCGCGTTTGCAACGCGGACGAAGATCGAGGCGCGCTTACAGCGCGTTCATTGAAGCACTTGCACAACGCCCGCGTTGAAAACGCAGGTGGGAGATGCGAAAACGCGGGCGAGAGAAAGGGTCAACCCTCGGCCAGCCAGTGCCCCAGAAACACATCGGTCACGGCGTAGGCGCCGTCCGCTTGGTACACCACCTCCTTCTCCACCAGCACCCCCAGGCTTTGCCGCACGGTGCTCAAGGCGCTGAGGCGGTGCCGCAGCACAAAATCCATGGCTGTGGGCTTCTGCACCGTTCCTTCCTTGGCGATGGCCGTGAGCAAGGCGGCCTGGTTGGGACTGAGCAGCCGTTGCAGGGTCATGTACTCCGGCGCACGCTCCTTGAGGATGCTGGCCTTGGTGCGCTCCACGTCAAGGTTGGTGACCTTGCGCAGGCCCGTTGACCACAGCCGGTTGAAGAGGTACTGCACGTAATAGGTATGGCTGCGGCACCAAGTTAGCCCCTCACCCACCGCCGTTGGATCGATGCGCCGGCCTGCCGCCTTGAAGTGGCGGATGATGAAGGCGGAGTAGGCCTCGTCCGGGATGGGCCCCAGGTAGAGTGGCTCGGTGGCTTGGAAAAAGGGACGCTTGCCGTCGGCGAAGATGGCCTGCATCATGCGGCGGTTGCTGCCGGAGAAGATAAACTGCACGTTGCGCAGGCGCTGCACCTGTTCGCGCAGCAGGGCCTCGGTGTTCTTCTCGGGGTACTCCGTGATCTGTTGGAACTCGTCCAGCGCCACCACCACGGGCTTGCGCTGCTGCTCCAAGTAGCTGAACAGCTCGTCCAGCGCGATGGCCTGCTTGCGCCCGGGCCGCACGGAAACGCCCAGCTCCGGCAGCCCGGTGATGGGGTCCATGCTGAGGTTGAACTCCATGGAGCGCATGGCCTGGGCCACTTCCTTGAGCAGGTTGCCCGTGGGCTTGCCCACCTGGCGCACGGCCTCCTGCACGATGCGCTGCACCATTTCCTCCTGGTTGGTGGTGCGGTACAGGTCGGTGAAGATGGGCGTGAACCGCCGCTGGTTGGCGAAGAAGTGGCGGATGAGCGCGGTTTTGCCCAGGCGCCGCAGCGAAATAATGGTGACATTGCGCTGGTTGGCCATGGCCTCGCGCAGCGCCGCCACCTCGTCCGCGCGGTCGCAGAACGTGTCCGCGCCGGCATAGCCTTGGAGCAGAAAGGGGTTGTCCTCCTCGTTCACTTTACAAACGTACATATTTTATGTGTTATAATTTATGTGTTATGTTTTATGTAGCGTAATTTATGCGACACTGTTTTCGCCACACATGGCACGCCACGGCGGGTTGCGTGCGCCTGCACTTCATTACGGCGGCTCCGCAACGCCATGCAGAAAAACCCCGAAGCCCGGATGCGTACCGCCTTGAGCTTTCTCCGCCCAACGAGCGCAAACAGATTGCCCAAGTTTCCGTGAGCCCGCCGCATCGCCCGTACCTTCGCAGCTCCCCATGGACATTCTGCAAGGACTCAATTCCGCCCAGCGCGCCGCCGTGGAGGCCACCGACGGCCCCACCATGGTGATCGCCGGCGCCGGCAGCGGCAAGACCAAGGTGCTCACCGTGCGCATCGCCCGCCTGATGGAGAAGGGCGTGGACGCCTTCCGCATCCTGGCGCTCACCTTCACCAACAAGGCCGCCAAGGAAATGAAGGAGCGCATCGCCAAGCTGCTCGCCGACGTACCCGGCATGGGCACCGAGGCCCGCAACCTCTGGATGGGCACTTTCCACAGCGTCTTCGCCCGCATCCTGCGCGCTGAGGCCGACAAGCTCGGTTATCCCAAGGACTTCACCATCTACGACACCGACGACAGCCGCTCGCTGATCCGCGCCATTGTGAAGGAGCTCCAGTTGGACGACAAGCTCTACAAGGCCAACCAGGTGCATGGGCGCATCAGCATTGCCAAGAACAACCTGATCGGCCCCAAGGAATACCTGGCCAACACCGAGCTGATGGCCAGCGACGCCGCCAACCTGCGCCCGCACATCGGCACCATTTACCAGCACTACGCCGCACGCTGCTACCGCGCCGGGGCCATGGACTTCGACGACCTGCTCTACCTGACGAACATCCTCTTCCGCGACTTCCCGGACGTGATGCTCAAGTACCAGCAACGCTTCCAGTACATTTTGGTGGACGAGTACCAGGACACCAACCTGGCCCAGTACAACATTGTGCGCACCATGGCCGCGCGCCATCAGAACCTCACCGTGGTGGGCGACGACAGCCAAAGCATCTACGCCTTCCGCGGTGCCAACATCCAGAACATCCTCAACTTCAAGACCGACTATCCGGAGCACCGCGTCTTCAAGCTGGAACAGAATTACCGCAGCACCAAGAACATCGTGGGTGCCGCAAACAGCCTGATCGAAAAAAACAAGGAACGCTTGGACAAGACCGTGTGGACCGAAAACCCTGAGGGCGCGCCGTTAGTGGTGCAGCGCAGTCCGGGCGACAACGAGGAAGGACGTTTCGTGGCGGACGACATTTTCAGCACCAAGATGCATGGGCAGCTGCACAACAAGGACTTCGCCATCCTGTACCGCACCAACGCGCAGAGCCGCAGCATGGAGGAAGCGCTGCGGAAAATGAACATCCCCTACCGCATTTATGGCGGGCTGAGCTTCTACCAACGCAAGGAGATCAAGGACCTGATCGCCTACTTCCGCCTCACCTGCAACCCCAACGACGACGAGGCCCTGAAGCGCATCATCAACTACCCCGCGCGCGGCATCGGCCAAAGCACCATCGACAAGCTGACGGTGGTGGCCGGGCAGCATGAAAAAAGCCTGTGGGACGCGATCATCGGGCACCTCGGCGAACTGGACCTGCACCAAGGCTTGCGGACCAAGGTGGCCAACTTCGTGATGATGGTGCGCAGCTTCCAGACCATGCTGGACACGCGCAGCGCCTATGAACTGGGCGAATACATCGCGCGCACCACCGGTCTGCTGCAGGACCTTTTCGCCGACAAAACGCCTGAAGGCGTGAGCCGCTATGAAAACATCCAGGGCCTGCTGAACGGCATGAAGGAATTCAGCAACCCCGAAAGCGGCGGCGGAGCCACCGAGCCCGGTGCGGACCCCGACACCGACGGCACGCCCGCGCTACGCTCCTTGCCCGACTTCCTGATCGATGTGGCCCTGCTCACCGATGCCGACAACGACGACCCGAACGACCAGGACCGCGTGAGCCTGATGACCATCCACAGCGCCAAGGGCCTGGAATTTCCGTATGTGTACATCGTAGGGCTGGAAGAAAACCTCTTCCCGAACCTGATGGCCATGAACAGCCGCGCCGAACTGGAGGAAGAGCGCCGCTTGTTCTATGTGGCCATTACACGCGCGGAAAAACGCTGCACGCTGAGCTACGCCGTAAGCCGTTACAAATGGGGCACCTTGCAAGGGGCCGAGCCCAGCCGCTTCATCCAGGAGATCGATGCGAAATACCTGCAACTGCCCGGCCGCAGCGAGCTGCACACCTTCAGCCGGGGCACCTCCTTCGCTGAACGAAACGGCTTTTCACCGCGCACGGCGGCGCCCGTGCAAAAACGCGCCGCCTTCACCGAGCGCAGCAAACCCGCACCAGCTGCTACGCCCCCTGGCAGGCGGAACCTGAAGAAGATCACCCCTGCGGGCGCGCCGATGGGCGCCACGGCCACCTTGGGCTTCGCCATGCCGGAAGACCTGCAGGAAGGCGTTACCGTGGAGCATGAAAAATTCGGCAAGGGCAAGGTGGTGAAGGTGGAAGGAGCACCACCGGACCAGAAGGCCACGATCTTTTTCCCTTCCTCCGGGCAGAAGCAATTACTGCTGCGTTTCGCGAAGTTGCGCGTGGTGGAAGGGTAAAACTTTCCGGGAACCACATCAGGGAAAAACCGCCCAATGAAGGCGGCTTTCCCATGGCAACATGCAAGGGTTCAGCGTTTCACCACCCGACCTACACGCTGCATATCCCCATCAGTGGCGCGAACGAAGTACACCCCGTCCATCAGGCTGCCCATGTCCATGTGCAGCACTTGGCCTTCTTGGCGAGTGGGCACGGCGAGGACTTTTCCCGTAAGATCAACCAGTTCGACATGGGTACCGGCGGAGGTCGCTCCGCGCATGTCCACATGGAGCATGTCGCGGACAGGGTTGGGCCAGGCCGGCATCTCCCCGTTGCGGTACAGGTCCGCAGCCCCGTCAATCACCACTTCCTGGAATGAAACATCATCGATGTAGTAGTGTGCCAACCAATCCTCGCCACCATAGGCAAAGACATCCATCCACGCCAGTTGATTGCTGCCTTCGGTGGTGTTGAACTCGGAATAGCTCCATTGCCAACTGGCCACCGATGCACCGTTCATGAAGAACCGGCATTGGTCGGCATCCATGTCGATGTCCACCTTCACTTCGTTCCAACCGGAAAGGGTATGGTTGAACGGATACTGCACGCCACCGGCCTGAATATGCCCTTCGCCGTTGCCGTCGAAATAGGCCCCCAAGGCCCATACCGCCTGGTTGCCACCGGTGTGCAGCAGGTTGAAGTAGCCTCCTGACCCATCAACGACCAGGATCCACAGGGTGAGCAGGTAATGCCCCGAGGTGAGATTGCCAAAATCGTGCACGAAATCCGTGGGGCCTCCATCTGCTGCGGCACTTTCGAATTCGGCTGATATGGAACCGCTGTGGGCAAAGTCATCTGATGCGTAGGCATCTTCAGTCCCACCCGGCGCATTGCTCCATGTGGTCCAGAGACCGTTTGAGTTCTGCGCGATTTAGAACCCCGCCGTGTACGACTCGAAATCATCGGAAAAGGCTTGGGCCATGGACATGGCGGGGACCAATGCCAAGGATAGAAGTAGCTGTTTTTTCATGGGTCTGCGTATTTGGGTTTTGGATGTGGAGGTTAAGAGGCCCTAAGGACCGGTTGGGGCGCATGCGACACTCCATACGTTCCGTTCAACCTGTCTTGAAGCCTTGAACAAGGCTATCGAGCTGCGTTCCCGGCACAATCCCATGTTCATGTGATTTCGGGGGCACCGGTAGCCCACCGCTGAACGCCGTCCGTAGGACCGCCGGGGCCATGGTGGGTTCGGGGGGGCATTCAAGGCGGCCGGCATGTGTGCGGGAAAAGTGCCAAGCACTACATTTGCCACCCTTGGGCACCGTGTGCCCGCCGGTTGTGCGAACGGCACCCATTCCCCGGCCCATTGCCTTCTTATCCGCTCCATCCTTCATGCAACCCGACCTTGAATACAACACCCAGCGTTCCCCCTTGGTCATCACCGAATACGGCCGCCATGTACAGCGCATGGTGGAACTGTGCATGGAGGAACCGGAACGCGAAAAGCGCACCCGCATGGCGCGGGCCATCGTGCAGGCCATCGGCAAGTTGAACCCCCAGCTGCGCAACAATGGCGATAGTGAGCGCACCTTGTGGGACCACCTGCACGTGATCTCCGGATACCAGCTGGACGTGGATGGCCCTTTTCCGCCACCCGCCCCGGAGGCCCGCAGGGCGAAACCCGCGCCGGTGGCCTATCCGAAAACGGAGATCCGTTACGGCCACTACGGCAAATTGGTGGAGCGCATGGTGGCTGAATGCGTGGCCATGGAAGAAGGACCGGCCAAGGCCGCATTCACCTTGGCCATTGCCAACCTGATGAAAAAGCAGTTCCTAGTATGGAACCGGGACAGCGTGGGCGACGGGGCCATCCTGAAGGACTTGGTGGAACTCTCCAAGGGCAAGCTGCATGTAGCGCCTGAACAGGCCTTGGCCAGCACCGAGACCTTGTTGCAAGTGCAGCGCAACGGCCCGCGCAATGCAGTGGAGACCGGGCGCAAGCGGCACAACAACAACGGCGGAGGAGGAGGAAAGAAGAGGCACAGGAACCGGAAAAAAAACCGGTACTAAGCGGTCAAACGCCGACCGAACCGCAATTACCGGAGGGTTTCCGCGTTGCATTCCCGTCCATGGGAAAACGGTTTGTGTTCCCCAGCCTGCTCATTGTGTCAGTTTCCGCGTGGGGGCAATGGTACGCCGGAGCCGGACTGGTGGCGACTTACAAGCCGCCGGTGCAGTTGGTGGGCGCGGCCCACGTTGGGCATCCATTGAGCTTAAGAACGAGCATTACGGCGGAGGTCAATTCCAACATTCCACATTGGGCGCGGAGCTCCGGCTTTCATGCAGGCAGTCCGCGCCAGCTTGCCACCGGTGACACGGGGTCGTACAATTTCGAGGCTGCGCAGCGCACCACAAGGGCCAGCGCATTGCTGGGCCTACGGGGCATTTTCGGCCCAACGCGCCGTACCCGCCATTGGTACTGGGCAATTTCAACGGGCTACGGCGTGGCGCACACCCGGTACAAGGGAACCCATACCTTTTCGTACACCGACAACCAATTCAAGTATGACGAACAAGTCTCGAAACAATTCATCCTGGGGTCCGTTGCCATTGGATCCATTTGGCGATTGAAGCTTGTGGACCTGTTGGCAGGTGTTGGGTGTTCGCGTTGGTTTCCGTTTCCCGACAAGAGGAACAAATTGTATGGCACCCATGGCCATTACCTGCCCGCCGCGCAGGTGGCGGTATTGTGGCGTTGGGGCCATTGACCGCCCCCGGCTACCTACATCCCCCTGTTGAAAGCATTCCCGTAGGGACCGGCGGCATGCGCCATTCCCTTGCTTGCTTCGCAGCACCTACAGCTAACTACAGACTTCGGCAAGACACAATGGGAAGTTTCAAAATTGAAGGCGGCCACCGGCTGCAGGGCGAACTGACCCCCCAGGGTGCCAAGAACGAAGCGCTGCAAGTGTTGTGCGCGGTGCTGCTCACCAGCGAGCCGGTGATCATCCGCAACGTGCCGGACATCGTGGACGTGAACAAAATGATCGACCTGCTGCGCGCCATGGGCGTAGCCGTGGAAAAGCTGGGCGGCGGCGATTGGCGCTTCCAGGCCAAGCAGGTGGACATCGAATTCTTCCTGCGGCCCGAGTTCAAGAAGATGGGCGGCGGCCTGCGCGGCAGCGTGATGGTGGTGGGCCCGTCGCTGGCGCGCTTCGGCAAGGGGTACATCCCCACCCCGGGCGGCGACAAGATCGGGCGGCGGCGCATGGACACCCACTTCATCGGCTTCGAACGGCTCGGCGCCACCATCAGCTACGACCGTGCCGAGGGCTTTTTCAAGGCGGAAGCCAAGCAGCTCAAGGGCACCTACATGCTGCTGGACGAGGCCAGCGTGACGGGCACGGCCAACATTGTGATGGCCGCCGTGCTGGCCGAAGGGCAGACCACCATCTTCAACGCCGCCTGCGAACCCTACCTGCAGCAACTCTGCAATATGCTGGTGCGCATGGGCGCCAAGATCCGCGGCATCGGCAGCAACCTGCTCACCATCGACGGGGTGAAGGAACTTGGCGGCACCGAGCACCGCATGCTGCCGGACATGATCGAGATCGGCTCCTTCATCGGCATGGCCGCGCTCACCCGCAGCAGCATCACCATCAAGGACACCGGGTACGAGCACCTCGGCATCATCCCGGACACCTTCCGCCGCCTCGGCATCACCGTGGAGCGCAAGGGTGACGACATCCACGTGCCCGCACAGGAGCATTACACCATCCAGCGTTTCATCGACGGCAGTTTGATGAACATCAGCGACGCGCCTTGGCCGGGTTTCACCCCCGACCTCATCAGCATCGTGATCGTGGCGGCCACGCAGGCCAAGGGCAGCGTGCTGATCCACCAGAAGATGTTCGAGAGCCGCCTGTTCTTCGTGGACAAGCTGATCGAGATGGGCGCGCAGATCACCCTGTGCGATCCGCACCGCGTGCAAGTCAACGGCCTCAACTTTGAACAGGCACTGCGCGGCATCACCATGACCAGCCCCGACATCCGGGCAGGTGTTTCCCTGTTGATCGCGGCACTCAGCGCCGAGGGCACCAGCACCATCCACAACATTGAGCAGGTGGACCGGGGCTACCAGCACATCGCCGAAAGGCTGAACGCCCTCGGGGCCCGGATCCAACGGTTGCCGTGAACGCAAAGACCGGGGAAAATGGATCACGGAAGGAGGCTTGGGCCAAATGCAGGGAGATCGGCGGCCGTGCTGAACTTCGCAGCATGAAATTGATCACGCTCCTCGCCCTGACCGCCGCCTTCACATGCCGCGTCCCTGAGGCAAAAGCCCAACAACGGCTGGGCGGGGCGGCCATGGGCGACATGGCACCGGATATCGCCTTGCCCAACCCCCATGGGGACACCCTTCGGCTTTCTCAACTGCGTGGCTACATCACCTTGGTGGACTTTTGGGCCAGTTGGTGCCGTCCATGCCGCATGGAAAACCCCGAACTGCGCGCCACCTACCACGCATACAAGGACAGCCTCTACGCCGGGGCCAAGGGATTTCGCGTGTTCAGCGTGAGCTTGGACCGCCAAGGTGCCGCAGAAGCGTGGAAGCAGGCCATCGAGCAGGACCGGTTGGATTGGCCTTGGCACGTGGGCGCGGTGAACGCCCCGACCAACCCTGCGGCCGACACCTACCAGGTGCGCTACATCCCCACCAACGTACTGGTGGATGCGCAAGGCCGGGTGATCGGCGTGGACCTGCACGGTGAAGGATTGAAAAGCGCCTTGCAGCCCTTGCTGGAGCCGGATCCCGGCAAACAGGCCCGGAACCGGAAGCTGCGGATGAAGGCGGAGCGCAAGGCCGCGCGCCACCCTTAAGGCCATGGCTTTCCCTTTTCGGGCACGATCATTGCACGGATGTTGCAAGCATCCCAACCTAAATTTGCACCCTTGAAACCCATTTCGGCAATGACCAAGACCCGCATCGTGCTCGCAGCCAGCGTAATCCTGCTGGCAATCTACGGATTCACCTCACGCATCGGGACACCCGTGGAAAAAGACGGTACCGCCATCGGGGACAAAGCGCCGGAATTGGCTTTCTACAACCCCGACAGCACCAAGGTCATCAAGCTTTCATCCCTGAGGGGCCAATACGTACTGCTCGATTTCTGGGCCAGTTGGTGCGGGCCCTGCCGGCGGGAAAACCCCAATGTGGTGCGGGCCTACGAGAAGTACAGCAAAGCCAAGTTCAAGCAAGCCAAAGGCTTCACCATCTACAGCGTAAGCCTGGACAAGAGCCGGGCCGCTTGGAAGGCTGCCATTGCGCAGGACAAGCTGGCATGGCCCTACCATGTTAGTGACCTTGGGGCGTGGAGCTCAGCCGGGGCACGCATCTACGGCGTGAACTCGATCCCCATGAACTTCCTGATCGATCCGGACGGCATCATCGTGGCGAAAAACCTGCGGGGCGACCAATTGGACAAGGCCTTGGATGCGTACGTGAAGAGCTTCTGAACGGGCGCCAAACGTGCGGAATTGGCGGGGCCAAGGAGCGCACCTGTCGATTTGTCCCATCTTCGCGCCGCAATGACCACCCGGCAGGTGCGGCACCCTATTTGAACCATGCGCCTTCCATTCCGCAAACACAGAAAGAAAATGACGGACCGGCACGAAGGCAGTTCCGCGCAGGGCACCAGTGAAGAGGGCCTGCCCGAAGGAAGCGACACGTTGGAAATGGCGGCACAGGCCGCCGCCGAACGCGCCACGAACGATGAGGGCTCTGATGCGGGCAATGCCTTGGAACGGTTGGAGGCCGAATTGGATGCGCTCAAAACCGAGCACGACGCACTGTATGACAAGTATGTGCGCCTGCATGCCGAATTTGACAACTTCCGGAAACGCAGCAACAAGGAACGCATTGACCTGTTGGCCACGGCAGGTGCGAACACCATCAAGGGCCTGCTGCCGGTGCTGGACGACATGGAGCGGGCCATTGCCCACAATGCGGAGGTAACGGACATCGGCGCGGTGAAAAAGGGGTTTGAACTCATTCACCAGAAGTTTACGGGGATCCTGCTCGCACAAGGCGTGAAGGCCATGGAATGCAAGGGGCAGCCATTCGACCCCGACATGCACGATGCCATCAGCCAGTTGCCCGCACCCGACCCCGCACAGAAGGGCCAAGTGTTGGAGGTCATGGAGACCGGATACACGATCCACGACAAGGTGCTGCGCTATGCAAAGGTTGTCGTGGGCCAATAAGGCAATTTACCCCAGCACGGCAGGCAGTACCACCCGGTGATGAGCAAGCGAGACCCTTACGAGGTGCTTGGCGTTGGCAGAAACGCCAGTGCGGACGAGATCAAAAAGGCCTACCGGAAGCTGGCCATCAAGTACCATCCGGACAAAAATCCCGGCGACAAGGCCGCCGAAGAACACTTCAAGGAAGCAGCCGGTGCCTACGAGATCTTGGGCGATGTCGAAAAAAAGGCGCGCTATGACCGCTTCGGCCATGCGGGCGCGGGCATGGGCGGCGGTGGCTTCCACGGGGGCGGCATGAACATGGAGGACATCTTCTCCCAGTTCGGCGACATCTTCGGCGGTGCGTTCGGCGGGGGCTTCGGGTTTGGAGGAGGTGGCCAGCAGCGGCGAACCGTGAAAGGTTCCAACCTGCGGGTCCGGCTGAAATTGACCCTGCAGGAAATCGCCGACGGGGTGGAAAAGCAGTTGAAGATCCAAAAGCTGGTGCGTGCTAAAGGCACCGAATACACCACCTGTCCCACCTGCAAGGGGAACGGCCAAGTCCATCGCGTGCAGCACACTTTCCTGGGCCAAATGCAAACGGTGACCACCTGCCCCACCTGTGGAGGTTTGGGGCAGACCATCAGCAAGCGCGGCGCGGGCAGTGACAACAATGGGCTGGTGCGCGAGGAAAGCGTGGTGACGGTGAAGATCCCCGCCGGCGTGGAGGAAGGCATGCAGCTCAACCTCAGCGGACTGGGCAACGAAGCTCCGGGCGGAGGCGTTCCCGGCGACCTGATGGTGGTGATCGAAGAGGAAGATAACGCGGACCTCAAGCGGGACGGCAACAACCTGCACTATGAGGCTTTCATCACCATGGTGGACGCGGCATTGGGCGCCAGCATAGAGGTACCCTTGGTGCACGGCAAGGCCAAAGTAAAGATCGACCCGGGCACCCAGTGCAACCATGTGCTGCGCCTGAAGAACAAAGGACTGCCCAGTGTGAACCGCCACGGGGTGGGCGATCTTTTCGTGCACGTGATGGTATGGACGCCTACGGAGTTGGGCAAAGAGGAGAAGAAAATCCTGGAGAAGCTGCGCGACAGCCCCGGCATCCAACCCAAGCCCACCAACAAGGACAAAGGCTTCTTCGAGCGGGTGCGCGAAATGTTCGCCAATTAGATCCCTGGGGGGGCCGGTCTTCAGCCTGGGTATTTTGAGACAGCATGACCATCGTCCTCTTCTTCATCATCCATTGGTACCTCTCGCTGTTCGTGCAAACGTTCTATCTGCACCGCTACGCGGCGCACCGCATGTTCACCATGAGCCCCTTCTGGGAGAAGGCGTTCCATGTGCTTACGTGGCTGGCACAGGGCAGCAGCTACCTGAACCCCGCCGTGTATGGCATGATGCACCGCGCGCACCATGTGTATGCTGACACGGAGCAGGATCCACACTCACCGAAGTACGATGAGAACCCTTTCAAGATGATGTGGAAAACAGCGGGCCACTACAACGGCCTGCTGTACGGCACGCTGGCCGCGGAAGAGCGCTTCACCCGCGACCTGCCGCACTGGAAAACGATGGAGGTGATCGGCGAAAGCTGGATCTCGCGCATTGCCTGGGGCCTGCTGTACACGGCGTTCTACTTCGCCTTCGCCACCGCCTGGTGGCAGTGGTTGCTCCTCCCCTTGCAGTTCGTGATGGGCCCGCTGCACGGCATGATCATCAACTGGTACGCACACAAGTACGGTTATGTAAATTATCCCACGGACAACACCAGCAAGAATTTAATGCCGCTGGACGTGATCATGATGGGCGAGGGCCTGCACAACAACCATCACACGCACGCGGCGCGCGCCAACTTCGGCACCAAGTGGTGGGAGTTTGACCCCACGTGGCCGGTGATCAAACTGCTGGACCTCCTAGGCGTCGTCCGATTGCGGAAGTTGGCCTGAGCCTGCGCTTGGTCCGATCAAAACTGGCGGCGGATTGTTTCCCAAGCGGAAGCCATCCGAGGGTTCCGTTCCAGCCCCATGCAATTCCGTGCGCTTCGACCGGACATCCGCACTTTGGACCCCGCCTACTTCGGTTTGCCCATGTCCACCGGCGCTCTGGCCTTGGCCTCGCATGCCTTGGGCAATGATGCCGTTGCGCGTTTGTTCTTCGGCCTGAACAATGCGGAGATCGCGGTGCTCGGGCTGCTGCTCCTGCTGCGCATGGTCCTTTACTTCCCCAGCTTCAATAAGGACCTATCGGCCCACAACAAAGGCGCGGGCTTCCTCACCGTTGTGGCTGCGCTGTGTATCCTCGGCACCGAACACATGGTGTTGGCCCCCAATGTCCATGCGGCCCTTGCACTTTGGTGCGCAGCGTTCATTGCCTGGGCGGTGCTGTCGTACGCCTTCTTCATCCTGGTCACCATCAGCCGCCGGAAGCCCGGCCTGGAACACGGTATCGATGGCTCGTGGCTGCTGTTCGTGGTGGCCGCACAAGCCTTGTCCATCCTGGGTTCCTTCATCGCGCCCGTGCTCGCCCCGTATTTGCGCCACGCGCTATTCGGTGCGCTCTTTCTGTACTTGCTGGGCTGCCTGTTCTACGTGGTGGTGATCGGCATGATCTTCTACCGCACCACCTTTTTTCACATGCGGGCCGATGAATTCAAGCCCAGCTATTGGATCGACATGGGCGCCGCCGCCATCACCACGCTGGCGGGCACCATGCTCGCGGACGCCATGGCCCGCCACGGTATCTACACGGACTTCATTCCCTTGCTGAAGTTGGGCAGTGCCTTCTTCTGGGTGGCCGGCACCTGGTGGATCCCGGTGATCCTCTTCCTGGAGATCTGGCGGCACACCATCATCCCTCTGCGCTACCACGCCGGCCACTGGTCGCTGGTGTTCCCGCTGGGCGTGTATACGCTCTGCACATGGGAACTCGCGGGCATGCTTCAGCTGCCTGTGCTGCAATCCGTTGCATGGGTCTTCCTGCGTGTTGCCTGGTTGGCGTGGAGCATCACCTTCCTGGGAATGTGCCACCGCGTATGGCGCAGGTACGGGGTGAAGGAACGCACTCCTGCGGCAGCGGCCAAGCACACCCGCTGAAGGTTCGCAACGGGCTGCCTTACCTTGCGGACATGCCGACAACAGTGATCAAAGGGAACCTTGTGGACATCCCGGCACGGCGCATGTTTGCCGCGGAGGTAACAATTGAAGATGGCCGCATTGCGCGGATCACCGAACTCGATGACGTGGTGCAGGGCTTCATCCTGCCGGGCTTCGTGGATGCACACGTACACGTGGAAAGCAGCATGCTGATCCCCAGTGAATTTGCACGCTTGGCCGTAACGCACGGCACCGTGGCCACCGTGAGCGACCCACATGAAATCGGCAATGTGCTCGGCGTGGAAGGCGTGGAGTTCATGATCGCCAACGGGAAGAAAACGCCGTTCCACTTCTTCTTCGGTGCACCGAGCTGCGTGCCGGCCACCGTGTTTGAAACCGCCGGGGATGCGATCAATGCCGCCCAAGTGGGTGCCCTGTTGGAAAAACCGGAGGTGCTTTACTTGAGCGAGATGATGAACTTCCCCGGCGTACTGCACGGCGATGCGGAAGTGCTTGCCAAGATCGCCCATGCGCACCGGCTTGGGAAACCCGTGGACGGCCATGCGCCCGGGCTGCGCGGCGAGGAGGCACGGCGGTACATCGCCGCAGGCATCAGCACGGACCATGAATGCTTCACGGCGGAGGAAGCACTGGACAAGTTGAAGCACGGCATGAAGATCCTGATCCGCGAGGGCAGCGCGGCCAAGAACTTCAAGGCGCTGATCGACCTGCTGCGCGACCATCCGGACATGATGATGTTCTGCAGCGACGACAAGCACCCGGACAGTTTGGTGGAAGGCCACATCAACGACCTCTGCGCACGGGCCGTGGCCAAGGGCATCGACGTGTTCAACGTGTTGCGAGCGGCCTGCGTGAACCCGGTGGAGCACTACAAACTCCCCATCGGGCGGCTGCGCGAAGGCGATGCGGCGGACGTGATCGTGGTGGAGGACCTGGTGAAGTTCCGTGTGCGCCAAACGTTCATCGACGGGGTGCTGGTGGCGGAGAACGGCCGCAGCCTGATTGCTTCCGTTCAGGAAAAAAAGCCCAACCGGTTCCAATGCACACCAAAGACACCGGCGGACTTTGCGGTTCCAGCCACTGCGGAAGAGCTGCTGGTGATCACCGCGCTTGATGGGCAGCTGATCACCGGCAAAGAGCACATGGCCCCCCAGGTTGAAAACGGCTTTGCCGTTGCCGATCCCGGGCGCGACCTGCTGAAGATCGCCGTGGTGAATCGATACAAGGATGCCCCGCCGGCCGTGGGATGGATCAAGAACTTCGGTTTGAAACGCGGAGCCATCGCAGGCAGCGTGGCGCACGACAGCCACAACATCGTGGCGGTGGGCACCAACGACAAAGACTTGTGCGCCGCAATCAACTTGGTGGTCGAAGCGCGCGGTGGCGTGAGCCTGGCGGACGGCACAAAGCAGCATGTCCTACCGCTTCCGGTGGCGGGCATCATGACCGATGCGGATGCATACACGGTCGCCAAGGCCTATGCGGAAATTGATGGGCAAGCCAAGGCACTGGGTTCCACGCTGGCCGCGCCATACATGACGCTCAGCTTCATGGCGCTGTTGGTGATCCCGCACCTGAAGATGAGCGACCTCGGCTTGTTTGACGGGGATGCGTTCCGGCTCATCGCCGATTAGCCAATTTCCCGGTGATCGGGCAACGCAATGCCGCCATCGGCTGTCTTCCCGAAGAACCCAACCGGAACAACATGCACGATCGGTACATCCTCACCCTTGCCTTGGTCCTGCCGTCCATCAGTGGTTTTGCCCAATGCACCTTCACCCCCACCATTTCGCCCGCCAACCCAATCCTTTGCCCGGATGCCACTGACACCTTGACCACGCAGGTGTATGGGGCCTACCAATGGTACAAGGATGGCAGCGCCATTCCGGGTGCCACTGCACAGACGTTGGTCGTGGAGCAATCCGCGGACGCCGGTTCCACCTTCACGGTTTCCGCCACGCTGGACGGCTGCACGGAAATGTCCGCGCCCGTGCTGGTGGACGGCTGGGTATTCCTGCTCCCGTATGTGATCCATGGCGGGGACGCCCCCATCAACCAAGGCCCGGAACTGCAATTCTGTGAAGGCGACACGCTCACGCTCACCCTTTCCCCCGGCTATACGGAGAACATTGTGTGGACCAACAACGGCAATCCCATCCCCGGCGCAACAGCACCTGTACTAACCGTGACCACCGACGGTAACTACTCTGTTACCGCAGCTCCGGGGGAATGCCCAAATTCCATTATGGGCATTGGTGTGGAAGTTGCAGTGAACTTCACGCCCAACATCCAGCCGGATATTGTGGACCTGGGTGATGGGCAGATCTGCGTATACCCCACCGGAAATTCCACCCAATGGTACTTCGAGGGTGCGCCCATTGGCACCACGGATTGCATTACACCGTCCTCCACCGGTGCATACACGGCCTTTGTGGACTACGGGCTGCCCTGCCAATCCATGTCCGATCCCTGGTTCCCCACCGGCATCACCGAGCGGAGCTTGGACAGGCCTTCCTTGGGGTCCAATCCTGTCCGGGGAACACTCGTGATCATGTGGCACCAAGGCATTGCCCGCGGTGGGGAATGGATGCTGCTGGACCTGTTGGGTAGGCCGGTAAGGACCGGCACCGTGCCGTACACCGCCAATTCCACCGTGGATGTTGGCAATCTGATGAACGGCAGCTACGTGCTCGTTTCGGCCAATTCCAGTTGGCTCCCCGTCCGTTTCCTGGTGCACCATTGACCACCCATGTGCACACAAGAACGGCGGACCCATTGGCCCGCCGTTCTTGTGTGCTTCATCCGTACCTACTGCTCAGTACCGTCGTAGCCGAAGAGGTCCTTGATGGTCAGCTGCTTCACCGGTCCAAGCTTCTCCAGCGCCTTCAGGTCCAGGCTGCCCTCCTTTCCGATGGCCAGGTACGTGTAGTGCTTGCCTTTGATGTGGCTGTTGAAGAACCGTTCCAACCCGGCGAGGTCGCTTTGCTGGATCAACGGATAGATGATCTGGTTCACGTCCTTGTCCAGGCCGCGGCGCTGGGCGGATTCCCAACTCCAGTAGATGGCTTCCTTGGTGGTGCGGCTGGATTCGATCTTCTTCAGGGCGGCGTCGCGGCTCCCGTTGAACATCACCGCATCCGCGGGCATCTTGTCCATCAGGGCGCTCAAAGCCGCCTCCGCATCACCCAGCTTGTCCGCCTGGGTGCCCACATAGGCCCGTACGTAGCTGGATTCCTCCTTTTTGGCCGGCATGGTGTACGCGGCGTATGCGGAGTAGGCCAGGGCCTTTCCTTCGCGGATTTCCTGGAACACGATGCTGCTGAGGCCTGAGCCGAAGTATTCGTTGAAGAGAGAGGCGTAAGGCATGTTGTTCACATTGAACTGGTCATCCTTGCTCATCAGCATCAGTTCGGTCTGCACCATGTCGTAGTTCACGTAGTACACCTGGTCCTTATCAGTGGCCAGTTCCACATAGGGTGCTGGTTGCGGCCAGCTTTGCAAGGTGGCCGGGGTTTTGTGCACTTTGTCCAGCAAGGCAACAACGGCATCCGGGGAACGCTTGCCGTAATAGAACAGGCGGTGGTGGTGCGTGTTGATGCCCTTGATCAAGGTGATCAGCTCCATGGGCTTCACGGCCTTTAGTTCTTCGCTGGAAAGGATGTTCCTCAACGGGGACCGTTCCCCGTACTTGCCATAGTTCAACAGGCCGCCATAAAGGATGTTGTTCTTGTCCTTCACGTTGTCACTGCGTTCCTTCAATTCATCCTTCACCAGTTCGGCCAAGGCTTGCGCATCGGGCTTGGGGTCGGCCAACAGCTCCTCCATCAGGGCAAGCCCTTGGGGCAAATTCTCGTCGAGGCCCGAGAGCGACACGTACACGCGGTCCTGCCCGGCGAACACGTCGAACTGGACACCGAGCTTGAAGAACTCCTTCTGGAAGTCTTCCGCGCTGCGCTTGGTGGTGCCCAAGTAGGGCAGATAGTTCACGGCCATTTTCAACTTCGGGTCGTCGTAGGTGCCCAGGTCCAGGATCTGCGTTAGGTCGAACAGGTCGTTGCTGGCATTGGGGATGGTGGCCACGGGGATGCCGTGCTGCAACGTGCGGCGTACGATGGCCGTGTTGTAGTCCACGAACTGCGGGGCCAGCCGCTGCTCGGGGATCTTGATCCACCGCTTGTACCACTCGCTCTGCTCGGAACGGTTGATGTCCAACGGCGTGATCTTGGGCTTTTCCACATGGAAGACCTCCTTGTCCTCGCCCGTCCGCTTGAACACCGTGATGCTGTTGTTGTTGAAATTGGCCTTGGCGAACGCCACCACCTCGGCTTTGGTGATCTTGGCCATGCGGTCGTAATAGTCCACCACGCTTTTCCAATCCTTGTGCAGGATGAAGGCATCCGTAAGGGCATAGGCCCGCATGCGGTTTTGTTCATTCCAGTAGCGGATGCGCTGTTGGCGGAAGTTGTTGACCACGGCGGGCAGCAGCCAATCCTCGAACTGGCCGTTCTTCACCTTCTCCAGCTCCTGGAGCAACAGGGTGCGCACCTCTTCCAAGCTTTGCCCCTGTTTGGGGTTGCCGCCCATGGAGAACTCCGAATAATCGGCCTGGTCTCCGCTGTAGGCGTATGCGTCCAATACCTTCTGTTTTTGTTTCAGGTCGATGTCGATCAGGCCCGCCTGGCCGTTGCTGAGGATGCCGGAGATGAGGTCCAGCATGATGGGGTCGTTGCTCTTGGCACCTGCAAAGCGCCAGCCCATTTGCACCCACCCGGCCATGGGCCCGAGCACGCTCATGGTGTCCGGCTTGGTGATCGGGCTCTCCGGCTTGAAGGTGAAGGCGGGCACCGGCTTGGCCTTCCACCAGCCGAAGTATTTGTCCACCATGGCGATGGTGCTGTCATAGTCCAGGTCACCGGCCATGATGACGGCCATGTTGTTCGGCACATAATAGGTGTTGAAGTATTCATGGATCTTCACCATGCTGGGGTTCTTCAGGTCCTCGCCGGTGCCGATGGTGGTGTGCGTACCGTAGGGATGGTTCTTGTACATGGCCTTGTCCATGGCTTGGGCGGCCTTGCGGTAGTCGTTGTCCTGCCCGCGGTTGAATTCCTCGAAGACCGTTTCCAGCTCGGTGTGGAAGAGGCGGAGAACCAGGTCCTGGAAGCGCGCGCTCTCCACCATCATCCACTTCTCCTGGGCGTTGCTGGGGATGTCGTTCACGTACACCGTTTGCTCGGTGCTGGTGTATGCATTGGTGCCCTTGGCCCCCAACGAGGAGATCATCTTGTCGTACTCGTTGGGTGCGGCGTAGGTGGCGGCCACATGGCTGAGGCTGTCGATCCGGGCGTAGATCAATGCCCGCTCGCGTTCATCGGTAACGGACCTGCGCTTCTCGTACAGGTCGGAGATCTGTTTCAGGAAAGCGCTCTCGGTGGGCCAGTCCAGCGTGGCGATCTCCTGGGTGCCTTTGAAGAGCATGTGCTCCAAGTAGTGCGCCAGGCCCGTGGCATCATCGGGGTCGTTCTTGCTGCCGGCGCGCACGGCGATGTTGGTTTGGATGCGGGGCTCGTCCTTGTTTTGGGAGAGGTACACCGTCAGCCCATTGTCCAACGTATAGATGCGCACCTGCATCGGGTCGTTGGGCACCGCGGTGTAGGTATAGGTTTTCTGCGCAACGGCTTGCAGGGAAAGCACAGCGCTCAGCAGGATGCAGAAAGGGGCTCGGATGTTCATGGGCAATGGTGGTTCCGGACTGCTGCGGTGCAGCCGAGGGTAAATGTAGGTGCGGCGTTGCCAAACCGGTTGCGGCGCGTCACAGTTCGCCGCGGCCCCGCCGGAGCATTTGGCCCAACTTGCGCATCCATTTGCGGGGCACCATCAGTGGCGAAGCGCGTTCCCCGTTCAGCGCCCAGGAGCGGTACACCTCGCGATTGGCTTGCAGGATATGGGCCAGCGACCGGTTGCTCATGCCGCCCAGCCGGAAGCGCACCAGCACCTTGGGCACGTACCGGGCCGACAGGCGGTGCCGGTACAGGAACCGGAACATCAGCTCATAGTCGGCACCGATCTTCAGGTTGGTGTTGAACAGCCCGAAGCGTTCATAGGCGCTGCGGCGGATGTAGGTGCCGGGGTGCGGGGGCATCCAGCCCTTCCGGAAGTTGGCAAGATCATATTCGCCACCCTTCCAAAAGCGCTTCACCTTGGTGATGTCGCCGGGGTCCACCATCAGCACATCGCCGTAGATCACATCTTCACCGCCTTGTTCGAAAGCGCGCACCATGTAGCCCACCGTGTTCCGCGTGGCGATCATGTCGCCGGCGTTCACAAAGGCCACCACCTCTCCCGTGGCCACGCGCAGGCCCTTGTTCATGGCATCGTAGACCCCGTTGTCCTTTTCGCTGATGAAGTGGGCTATGCATTCCGTGTAGCGCAGCACCCGTTGTTGCGTGCCGTCCGTGCTGCCGCCGTCGATCACGATGTGTTCGATGTCGCCGTGGTCCTGCACCATGACGCTGCGGATCGTCTCATCGATCTCTGCGGCCGCATTGAAGCACACGGTGATCACGGATACCTTCATGCTTTGTCCGCGCCAGCCTGTCCATCCATTGCTCCGCCCTGCTTCCCGCCCGGTGCCTCCAGCACGCGTTCGCGCACGGCAACGGCCGGGTTGCCCCGGTAAATGGTATAGGGCTTCAAGCTTTTGCCGGTGACGCCGCCCGCCGCCAACAAGGCATGGCTGCCTAAGGTGACCCCGCCCAGTACGATCGCACCGGCGCCCACCCAACTGCCTTCCTCCAATGTCACGGGGGCCACAATAGTGGGGTAATCGCTCTTTTTGTAATCGTGGCTGCCCAGGATCAGCATGGCCCCTTGGCTGATCACCACGTTGCTTTCGATAGTGAGCACATCCAAGTTGTCCAACCACGCGCGCTGGCCGATCCATACATGGTCGCCGATGCGGAGCTTCCACGGATACTTGATGTTCACCCCGGGGTGGATCACCACGCCCTTGCCCACCCTGGCGCCGAACAGGCGCAACAACCACGGCTTGGGCGATCGGAACGGGAACAGGGGGTTGAGGAAGAACAGGGCATTGGCGAAGTACCACAGCAGCAGCTTCACCGGCCCGGCCCCCCTGGGGAATTGGGGGCCCGGAAAGCGGCTGAGGTCGGTGCGCGGGCGGGTGTCGGTCATGGCAGGAACAGCTTCAGGCTGGCTTCCACCGGGGCCTGGTCGGCCAAATATCGGGTGCCCCGCGCAAAGGCGCCATCGCTCCAGCGGTCATATTCAACCTGGTCCATTTCACAGATCTGCTGCACCGCCCGGGTAAACCCGTCCGCGATGTCCAGCGGCAGGTCCCACCCTGCTTGATCACGTTCCAACATGCGCCACGGCGTACGGTCACTGATCAGCAGGGGCCGGCCCACGGAAAGTGCTTCCAGCATGGTGTGGCCGAAATTCTCGCCCGCACTGGGCATGAAAAGCGCGTGGTGCGCAGCGAGCACATCGGGCACGGCATCGGGCGGCACGGTTCCCTTGTGCTTCACCTTCACGTTCGGCGGCAACCGGGCGATGGCCGCAAGGCACTGCTCCCAATAGGCTGTGTCGTACACCGGCCCGTAAAGGTTGTACTGCACCTGCCCGGCAAGGCCGCGCAAGCTATTGATGGCCAGCAGCGTGTTCTTCTCCACGGCAATGCGCGCCACGCTCACCAGCTTCGCCGAGCCGGGTTCCTTGTGCACGGGCAAGCGTTCGCCGCCGGCCACCTTGGGCAAATTCGGCACCACGCGCACCTCGGCAAATTTCTGCACGTGCATCCGGATGTCCTTGGCTTCCTCCTCGTTGGTGGCCTGAAAGCACACGCCCTTGTACAGGTCCATCATTCGGGCCAAGGAGAGGAACAGCAACTTTCTCACCATACCGTGCCGCATGGCACCGCTGGCCAACATGCCGCGCACGGCCACTACCCGCCGCGCCTTCAACCCGCGGGCAAGCCAAAGCGGAAGAATGTTGTACCACCACGAATAGAGCCCGTTGGTGTAAACCACGTCCCACTGTTCCTCCCTCAGGATCCGCTTCCAGGCCTTCCACGTGGTGCCTTTCTTTGATGCGTACCAGACACGCTCACCGCCCGGCATGGGGGTCCAACTGTCCGGAACGACCCCCGGATAAGGGTCGGAGGTGGTGTAATCAGTGTTGCGCGCCACGATGTGGAAGCTCACCCGATCGCGCAGGTGGTCCACCAGGTTGGCCATGCTGCGCACAGGGCCGCCGGCGCGGTAGCCGGGCAGGTACCAGTCGATGAACACCAGCACGCGCGGTTTAGGCATGGCCTTCGGCGATCAGGCCCATTAACGTGTCCGACCATTCCCCGGGCCCGGACGCCTTGGCCAATTCCTCGCTGTGCCGTCCCATGGCCGCAAGGTCCGCATCGGACAGGGCGATCACCCGGAGCAGGGTTTCCTTCAGGCTCTTCTTGTTTCCGGCGGTGAAGGAAAATCCGTTGTATCCCTCCTTCAGGAAACTGTGGCGCGCCCCGACCGCATCACTGAGCAGCAGTGGAAAGCCAGCGGCAGCGTGCTCCTGCACCACCACGCCCCACGGCTCGTACAGGCTGGGAAGGATGAAAACGCCGCTCTGCTCCATGAACCGCCACATACCTTCCGGTTGTACGAAGCCCAGGTGCCGGATGCGCGGATGCTGGAAGGCCAACGGAAAGAGCTCGCCCGTGCCAATGCACCACAGCTCCCAGTCCCGGACTTGACCCGCATCGGCCAGTTCCGCGAAGGCTTCCACCATGTACTGGTGGCCCTTGCTGGGGATATACCTCGCCACGCACAGGAGGCGGTGCGGGAATTGCAAGGATCTCAGACCCCGGAGCCGATCGGCCACGGAGGCAAACAGGTTGAGGTCGGCCACGTAGAAGCCACGCCTGATGCGCTCCTTGGCAAAACCGAGGTGTGCGGCGTAGCGCGCCTGTGCCTCGCCCGTTACCCAGGCATGGCTGAAGGTTCGGTGCAGCCAGAGCCGCGCAGCGCCCACTGCGAACCACTGGCGCAGGTCGCCCCGCCACGCCGTGTCACTCGCCATCACGGTGGGGATGCCCCGCTTGCGGGCATCCTGGCACACCCGCAGGTAGGCCTTGTCCACCCAGCCGCTGGCCAGGATCACGTCCGGGGCCAAGCCTTTCACCAAGGCGCGCAAGCCTTCAAGGTCCAAGCTGGTGCGTTCGTGCACCGTTACCTGGGGCAGGTCGGGGAAGCTGAACGGGGCTTCCTTGTTCACCGGCCAGCGCACCAGGTGCACCTCCACCGCGTTGTGCGCCACCAAGTGCCCCAGCCCGGCCACGAGGTAGGGCGAGATCTCCGTATACAGGAAGAGCACCTTCTTCATTATTCGCCGGGAGCGCAGCTGCGGGCCGCAAAGTAAGCGAGCTTACCCCGGCCCTGCCCCGCCTATCTGATGCGCACCTTGGCGAAACTGCGCAAGTGCACGCCTTGGGCAAACCGGCGCCTCAGCCGGATGAGCCACGCCACCACCGGCAGGACGCCCAACAGGGCCGGCACCAGCACTTGCAACCACAGTGCCCCGGCAACATCCAGATAGGCCAAGCTGAAGGCCGTAAGCAGAACGCAATAGCCCCCGCCGAACCCGATGATATGGCCATAGAGCCACATCCGCTTGTCCTGCCGTTGGCGGTTGAACTGCAGGAAGCCGTTGAGCACCACGGCTGTGCCCAACAGGCCGATCGCGGAGAACAGCAATGCATGGAGGCTGATGCCGTCCAGGAAGGTGAACATCAACCCCCAGATCAGCAGCCCGCTGTATACCGCCCCCGCCGCACCGTGCATCGCGATGTCCACTTTTCCGGGCCGCATCCCTTTGTGCAACTTTTTAAGGTACAGCGAGCGGTACCCCGAGGCGATGAGGTGGAAGCCGAACACGGCCAGCATGGCCAACCAGAAATCCGCAGGCACCAAAATGCCGCGGACGATCGCCGCCAGGCAGGCTGCGGCCATGCTGTAGAAAAAGATCTTCCCCCAGCGCCGGTGCCAATCGCCACCCTTGTAGGCCGCCATCGCCAAGGGGGCGGCCACCAGGGCGATGCCGCCGGTGGTCAGTTGCAAGGCCTCCAAGGCGGGTATGACGATGGAATCGATGGGCATGAAAACAATTACCACATCACGACGAACCGCGCCACCACCGGTGCCAGGCCTTTGCGTTCGATCGAAAGAAAATACGGACCTGGTGCAAGGTTGGGAATCCGGAGGGATGGGTTAGCCACGACCGGGACCGGGATTGTCGCCATGAGTGCCCCGCGGGTGTCTGTGATGCGGGCAGTAGCTATATCAGTGGAAACAATTGGAACATGAACTGCTTCTCCTGCTGTTACGAGGCTCGGATAAAGAATTAAAACCACCGGTTGGGCCACATCTTCAATAGGTAATGGGTCGGAGTACGGCAATACAGTTAAATCGTGCGTTTGGAGCATGCTATCTGTCTTCACCACATACATCGCCCGTAGTCCCGGGCCGTATCCTTCGGCCCAGCCAGCAACTACATATCCACCATCGGCGGTGGGATCCAAGGAAAAGCCTTCCGCCGGATGGCCGTCTCCATAGTTGTTTCCCAATTGAAAATCGCCCAAGTCATCCGTGGTAGTAAGAATCATATCCTTCTCTCCCAAATTGAGCGTGTTGAATCCGGTAAATACAAATCCACCATTCAACTTTCGCCTGATCTCCGTGCCGCCCGCATCCGCAGCATTACCAAGGAATTGGCTCCATTGGTATTGCCCCGCCGCATCAAGACTGATCAAATAAATCTGCGCAACATCAGACCCACTTCTTGTAATTCCGCATGCAACCAAGTTTCCGCTAGCATCCTCAACAACGGACCGAAGTATATCTGTGCTATCACCACCGATGGGCGTAAGCCAGAGTTGATTCCCATCCAGATCCAATTTGGAAACAAAGCCATCTTCGTACCCTATACCTGTTTCCATTGAACCGGCCATGACAATACCTTGATCGGCAGTAACACAAAGCCCATTACATTCCATCCGGTATGGGCCACCAAACTCTTTTGTCCAAAGTGTATCACCATTCAGGTCCGTACGGACAATGAACGCCGCACCACTCAGCATTCCTCCACCATAGGTTATACCACCCAGTACAAATCCGTCCGGCAGGACTTCAACAGAATTGCAGATATCCCAAGCGCCCGTCCCGTAATTCCTTTCCCATATCAGTTCACCCTGCAGGTCCGTTCGTATCAACAACATATCGTATGAGCCATTCGACCCCAATGATGTTGTCCCGGCGATGATGTATCCATCCTGCAACTCACGACATGCTATGCCATTGTCCACACCCAAACCGCCATACACACGCGACCAATTAGGTTCTCCAAAAGCATCCAAATGAAGTATATATATGTCACTGGATCCGTTCCCGAAACTACCAGTTGATCCCACCGCTATGTATCCGCCGTCAGTAGTTTGCCTTACACTTCGAGCCTCACTCATTCCGACACCTCCATATGTGCGCCTCCATGTCACTTGGCAAAAAAGCGCCGTGTACAGGGAGGAACACAGAAGGATGGAAGAAAGGCGCTTGTAATTCAACGGGATGCTCATTCCTTTATCTGGACCAAAGCTATCCAATCCGGGAAAACGGTATCTGTCAACTTGGGGAATCAGCACCTTTCTTGCGGGGAATCATTCCTGCACCGTTTCTTCGCGCTTTAGCAATGGAAGCAGTGTGAACATCTTGGCCAAATGGCAGTGAACCGGGGCTGGCTTTACCACTTGGGGGCGATCTTGGCTTTAGTCGCATTCGTAGGCTACAAGTGGCAATTCCTCAGCCTTCCACTTTATTGGGATGAAGCGTGGGTCTATGGTCCAGGGGTAAGGGCTATGCACGCGAATGGCCTATCAATCCTGCCCAATACCATCGGAACAGAGCTTTCACGCGGGCATCCTTTGCTCTTCCACCTCATGGCGGCGCTTTGGGCATCTTGCTTTGGTGCCTCCAATCCTTCACTACACGCCTTCTCTCTTTTGTTGGCAACTATCTTACTCTTCTTGACATATTGGATCGGTTCAAAATTGGGCTCTCGACAAATTGGCTTGGCTGCCATGTTGATGGTCGGGTTGAATGAAATTTTCTTGGCCCAGAGCGCGTTACTTCTTCCGGAAATTGCATTGGGAGTGGCGCTCCTATTGGCGGCATGGGCCTACGTACAGAAGCATGTTGCGGGGTATATCGCGGCTGCTACGTGTGCCTTGTTCATTAAGGAATCCGCGCTCGTGCTCATCCTTGCTCTGATCTGTTGGCACTCAATTTCCACGACATCCCGCAAGTCAGCTGCCAATTCCAAGCCTTGGTGGCCTTGGCTGGGCATCATCCTGTCCCCGCTGCTCCCTGCCACCTTGTTCCTGCTCTACCAACGAATCTCCTATGGCTGGTTCCTCTACCCCCTGCACATGGGCCTGATTTCGTGGGAAATCAAAGACATCCATTACTTCTTCAAATTCGGCTATCGCGAACTATTTGAACAACAAGGCATGGAATGGGCGACATTGGCCTTTGGCCTTATAGCTCCCATGGCATGGAAAGGTTGGCGCAAATGGTATTTTGGAATCATGGTCGCCTTCCTGTATGTGGCCGCGATCAAAGTACTCGACGGAAAGTGGACCCTATCTCCCCTGCCCACGTTGATCGTAACATTGGCCTGCTTCGGAGCAATCCTTTTCCTTCAGTTTAGACCACTTCACAAACAAGAAGGAGCGCGTGGTGAGCTTCCGGCGATCGGCTTAGTCCTCGTACTTGGGTTCTTGATGTTTTCAGCACTGAACTTCTTTTCGGACAGGTATCTCACCGGCATGATCCCTTTTGTTGCAATTGGCATGTCCGCAGTGCTGTACAGTGCACTTGCCCCTTGGCACAAGGCATTATTCCCAGCGATGGTTCTCTTGATCGCTGGGAACCTGACCAGACACATTGGAACAGATGGGCGCGTTGGCGACACTACGCTTAGTTATGCCGATGACATCCATGCACACTTGCGTGTAATCCACGCATGTGAAGCACTGCATTTGCAAGATACCCCGATCTATGGGTCGTTCATGGATATCACTTATATGACCGACCTGAGCGCCGGATACCTTTCGGCAGGCAGAGCTTTCCAGCACGTCACCGATTCACTCTCACCCAACACGCAGTATGCCATTGTGAGTCAAGCGAGCCCTAAAGATTTCCCAGGAAAACTTTTGTCATTGGGTTTCACAAAAACCGCGTATTTCAGATCCGGACCTGCATGGTGTGCCTTGTTCCAACGTTCTACCCGCCCTGGCGATTTCACAAGCAAGTGACGGAAGTCCATTGAATCATTCGCAATCGCCCTCCCCACCTTTGGCCCCCATGTCCCCCTCCTTCTGGTTCCGCACCGCCCTTGTCCTAACCGCCTTGCTGCTGATCGACCTCTATGCCTGGCGCGGCATCAGCACTGCCTTGGGGGGCATGGCAATGGGTACACGTCGTGCGCTGCGCATCACCTATTGGGCGGTGAGCATCGGCGTGCTGCTGATGATGCTCTTCGGTATCACCCGGGTGAATGAGCTGCACGCGGCACGCAACCGGGCCTTCATGTACACCTTCATCGGCATCTTCATCCTGCTGCTGCTGCCCAAGTTGGTGGTGGTGCTCTTCCACGCACTGGAAGACCTGCTGGTGCTACTGCGTTGGTTGTGGAACAAATGGGCACCCGGCGCACCGGCTGACGGGCCCGACCACAGCCGGATCCGCTTTCTCTCCCAAGTGGGCTTGGCGCTGGCCGCCATCCCGTTCGGCGGTGTGCTGTACGGCCTTACGCGCGGCTGGCGCCATTTCAATGTCGCCGCGGTGCCCGTGCGGTCGCCCAAGCTGCCCAAGGAGTTCGACGGCCTGCGCATCGTACAGATCAGCGACCTGCACTTGGGCAGCTTCAGCACTTCCACCCACATGGTGCAACATGGCATGGACCTGATCAATGCGCAGCAGCCCGACCTGATCCTCTTCACCGGCGACCTGGTGAACAACTTCGCCGAGGAGGCCGAGCCGTGGGTGCACACCCTCGCAGGCATCCACGCGCCATTGGGCAAGTTCGCGGTGCTCGGCAACCACGATTACGGCGATTACTCCCGCTGGGAAAGCCCCGCTGCGAAGCAGGCCAACCTGGAGCGGACCAAGGAGCACCTGCGCGCCATGGGCTTCCGCCTGCTGATGGACGAGCATGTGCCCATCCGCAAGGACGGCGGCGAATTCACCTTGGCGGGCGTGCAGAACTGGGGCACACGCTTCCAGCAATACGGCAACCTGGCCAAAGCGCTCTCCGGCACAAGCCCCACGCAGTTCCGCCTGCTGATGAGCCACGACCCCACGCACTGGGACGCGCAGGTGCGCGCCACGGGCATTGACCTGATGCTGGCCGGCCACACGCACGGCGCGCAGTTCGGCATCCAGATCAACGGCCACACCTACAGTCCCGCACAGTGGATCTACGAGGAATGGGCCGGCCTGTACCGCAAGGGCGATGCACAGCTCTACGTGAACCGCGGCTTCGGATTCATTGGCTTCCCGGGCCGCGTGGGCATGCCGCCGGAGATCACCGTGATCACCTTGCAGCGGGCGTGATCCGCCGCTTTAGGCACCTTCGCGACCACAGGCCCCGACCGCAAAATGCCCGGCCAGCAGGCGTGGCCACCGCTCGTGTGATCGCCCCGCGCACACTCAGCGAGCCACATAGCTTTGGGGCAATTAACTCCCACAGCCATGCGCCAGTTCTTCAAGTTCATGTTCGCCTCCATGCTGGGCACCCTGCTGGTGGGCCTGGTGATGCTGGTGTTGTTCATCGGCTTCATCGCCGCCCTGGGCAGCGCCTTCAGCCTGGAAAGCAAATCCACCGCCGTGCAGGACAATACCGTATTGCGCATCTCCCTGGACCAGCAGGTGCTGGACCGCGGGCCGAACGATCCGTTCAATTTCGACTACGGTCCGTTCAAAGTCGCCAGCAAATTGGGCCTGGACAACATTTTGCAAGGACTGGAAAAAGCCAAGCACGACGACCGCATCAAAGGGGTGTTCTTAGACCTGGGCATGGTGAACGCCGGGTTTACCACGGTGAAGGAGATCCGCGACAAGCTGCTTGAGTTCAAGGCCGAAAGCGGCAAACCGGTACTGGCCTTCGCCGACATGTACACCCAGAAGAGCTACTTCCTGGCTAGCGCGGCGGACGCCGTGTACATGGTGCCACAGGGCGATCTGGACTTCCGTGGCCTCCAAAGCGAAATGATGTTCTACACAGGCCTTTTCGAGAAGTTAGACATCGACATGCAGTTCATCCGGGGAAGCAACAACCAGTTCAAGAGCTTCGGCGAAGCCTTCACCCGCAAGGACATGAGCCCGGCCAACAAGCAGCAGGTCACCGAACTGCTCAACGGCATCTGGGGCAACTATATCGCCCAAGTGGGCGCCGCGCGCCACCTGGACACCGCCAAGCTCAACGCCATCGCGGAAAACCTCTTGGTGCGCAAAGCCGATGATGCCGTGACCCAAGGGTTGGTGGACAGCCTGCTGTACCGCGACCAAGTGCTGGACCTCATCAAGGAACGCATGGGCCTCGATCCCGACAAGGACATCGAAGCCGTGGGGCTGGGCAAATACGCAAAGGCCTACGTGCCCAAGGGCAAGGACAAAACACCCACCTGGCAGCAACCCAAGATCGCCGTGGTCTATGCCCAAGGCGACATCATCGACGGCGAGAGCTCGGACGGCAGCATCGGCGGCGCCACCATCAGCGCGGCCATCCGCAAAGCCCGCAAGGACACTGCGGTAAAGGCCATCGTGCTGCGCGTGAACAGCCCGGGCGGCAGCGGCTTGGCCAGCGATGTGATGTGGCGCGAAGTGGTGCTGGCCAAGGCGGTAAAACCCGTGGTGGTGAGCATGGGCGACGTGGCCGCCAGCGGCGGATATTACATCAGTTGCGCCGCCGACAAGATCTTCGCCGAGCCCACCACCATCACCGGAAGCATCGGCGTGTTCGGTATGATCCCCAACATGAAGGGCTTCTTCAACAACAAGCTCGGCCTCACCTTCGATGGTGTGCAAACGCACAAGTACGCCGGCATGCTTACCGTTACCCGCCCCTTGACGGCCGAGGAAAAGGGCATCATTCAAGGCTTCATCGACAATTTCTACGCCACCTTCACCCAGCGCGTAGCCGAAGGCCGCCACATGACCACCGCACAAGTGGACAGCATCGGGCAGGGCCGCGTGTGGACCGGCACGGCGGCAAAGGCCATCGGCCTTGTTGACGACATCGGCGGCTTGGAGGCCGCCACGGCGGAAGCCGCCCGCATGGCCGGCCTGGAAGCGGGCAACTATCGCATCATGGGATTTCCGGAGCAAAAGGATTTCTTCGAGGAGTTGAAGTCGAGCCTTAACGCACATGCACGCACGTGGGTGGCCGCACAGGCCTTCGGCGAAGACGCCGAAATGCTGCACCGCTTCGAGCAGGCATCCAAGGTGCGCACGTTGGATGGCGTGCAGGCACGGATGCCGTTTGAGCTGGAGGTGTACTGAGAAAGAGAGGAAGAGAGAGGAAGAGAGAGGAAGAGAGAGGAAGAGAGAGAGGAAGAGAGAGAGGAGGAAGAGAGAGAGAGAGAGAGAGAAGAGAGGAAGAGAGGTAGAGAGAGGAAAAAGTAGGGAAGTGCACCCGCGGTGCCTGTGGCCAGCAAGCGGTCCGCAGGTCGGCAAAAGAAAGGCCCGGCTTCCGCCGGGCCTTTCCACCCATAACCCAAAATCCAAACCCTGCCTGTATAACGCCGGGGCCGCTCCGAAGGTTACGTTCATTCCACGTCCACGTGGAAGCCGCTGTGGCTGCGCACGTTCAGCACCCGGCCATCGGCCCATACCAGGTATTGGCCCTTGATGCCCTGCAGCTTGCCAGCGATCTCCGGCAGCTTGTCCAAATGCACACTCACCAGTTTGGGCGGCACATTTTCCAACGGGTAGCCAATGCGGACGGCAGGTTCTGCAGGCAGGAAGAATTCCCGAAAAGCGGTATCCAGCACTTCAGCCACGTGGGCACGCGCTTGCAGCAGGGCAACCTCGCCTGGCACAGGGTCGGATAACAACAGCATGCGCCGCCAGTCCGTGAGATCGGCGAAATGCTGCTTCAGGTCCACCTCGATCGCCCCGGCCAGTTGGCGGTATGGCACCCGCGCGATGGGCACCGCCAACATGGCCCCCTGGTCGATCCAGCGCACCGGCACCTGCACGGATCGTGTCACACCCACTTTCACATTACCGGTGAAGGACAGGTACACAAGATGCTCTTGCAGGTGGTGCTCCCGTTCCCATGGCACATCGCGTCCGCGCCCCAAATGGGCTTCGCACAGTTCGGGCCGAATTATGCACGGGCTTGCCTCCGGCGCATCGCGGAAGCAGGGGAAGCAGAGCCCGTCGCCATACAACTTCTTCACCTCCCGCCCGCACCGGACGCAGCTGCGCCCGCCGGTGAAGCGCAGGGTGAAGGCGGCGCCCACCCGCCCTTCCAACGGAAGCAATTGATCACCCAAGGGCAGTGCATAACCCGCCATGCTCAAGCCTCCGGGCGCCGTCACATCGGCCAGCCACGACTTCAATTTGCGCAGGGGGCCACCGTGTTTTGTCATTCCATGGGTAACTTCACGGACGAAAGTAGGCGCCATCCTACCTGTTACCATGCCTGTGAACGCGTTGTTCGGCTTCTTGATGAAAAAGCGGTTGCAGCAGATCGAGCTGTTCCGCGACCATCCGCACGAAGCCCAGTTGGAGGTGTTCCATGAACTGATGCAGGCTGCGCGCTACACGGAATGGGGGCGTCGGTACGACTACGCAGGGATCGGCTCGCCCGAAGAGTTCAAGGAACGCGTGCCCCTGCAGGACTATGCCCAGGTGAAGCCCTGGGTGGACCGCATGCGGCGCGGTGAACAAAACTTGCTTTGGCCCACGGACATCCGCTGGTTCGCCAAGAGCAGCGGCACCACCAACGCCAAAAGCAAGTTCATTCCCGTGAGCCGTGAGGCGCTGGAGGAATGCCACTACAAAGGCGGCAAAGACCTGCTGGCGCTCCACTTCTCCATGAACCCGGGCAGCAAGTTGTACCAGGGGATGTCCATGGTAGTGGGCGGCAGCAGTGCCACCGAGCCGTTGCGCGAGGATGCCTACACCGGCGACCTCAGTGCCATCATTATCCGAAACTTGCCCCTGTGGGTGGAGGTGCGCCGCACGCCGGTGATCGAAACTGCCTTGATGGAAAACTGGGAGCAAAAGGTGGAGCGCATGGCCCGGGAAACCCTGCGCGAGGATGTGCGCAGCATTGCGGGCGTGCCATCGTGGACATTGGTGGTGCTCAAGCGCGTGCTGGAGCTCACCGGCAAACACAACATCCTGGAGGTATGGCCCAACCTGGAGCTCTTCATGCACGGCGGCGTAAGCTTCAGGCCGTACAGGGAACAATACCGCAAGTTGTTCCCCTCGCCTTCGGTGAACTACCTGGAAAGTTACAACGCCAGCGAAGGCTTCTTCGGCATCACCGATGTGCACGGCGCCGACGACCTGTTGCTGATGCTGGACTATGGGATCTTCTTCGAGTTCATTCCCGTGAAGGAACTGCACCGCGACCAGCCCCCCACCAAGTTGCTGCACGAGGTGGAGGCCGGGCAGGATTATGCCCTGGTGATCAGCACCAATGCCGGGCTCTGGCGCTACTTGCCGGGCGATACCGTGCGGTTCACCTCCACAAACCCCTATCGCGTGCAGGTGAGCGGCCGCACCCGCAGCTTCATCAATGCCTTTGGCGAGGAGCTGATCGTGGAGAACGCGGACCGGGGCATCGAAGCTGCATGCCGCGCCACCGGGGCCGTGGTGGCCGACTACAGCGCAGGCCCCGTGTACATGGACGAGAAGGCATGCGGCGGCCATGAGTGGGCGATCGAATTTGAACAGGAGCCGCAGGACCTCGGCGCATTTACCTCGGTGCTGGACGATGCCATTCGCGGCCTCAACAGCGATTACGACGCCAAGCGCAGCACCGGCCAGGTACTGCAACGGCCCCTGGTCCATGCGGTAGCACCAGGCACCTTCCACCAGTGGCTGAAGCAACAGGGCAAACTGGGCGGTCAGCACAAGGTGCCACGCCTGTGCAACGACCGCGTGATCTTGGAGCAGTTATTGCTGCGCATACCGGCATGAGAACGCTGCTGTGCTGGGTCCTGCTGCTGGCCGCAACCATCGCGCATCCACAGACGGACACTGCCCATTGGCGGATCCCCGGGCCGGTGGACCTGTTCACCACGGACGACCTCGGCGGCCTGTATGTGCTAAGAGGCAATGACCTGTTCCTGTACGACCGCAATGGAGGGCAACCAGCCCGCAACAGCTTCAACACCTTCGGCCCCATCTCGGCCGTCAGCGCATACGCCTCGCTGAAGCCCATGATCTTCTCGCGGGACCAGGGCCAACTGGCCTTGCTGGACAACACGTTGAGCATCCGCGGCAACACCATGAACCTGGCCCGTTCCGGCCATCCTTGGGTAGAGCTCGCCTGCACCGGCGTGCAGGACCGGTTATGGCTTTTCAATGGACGCGACCTTACCCTGGTACGCGTGGACGGCATGTTGAACGTACAGGCCAGCTCCGGAAGGCTCGACCAAGTGCTGGGCTTCACGCCACAGCCCACCTATATGGAGGAGGCCGATGACCGGCTCTACCTGGTGGACCCCGGCAACGGCGTGCTGGTGTTCGACCTCTTCGGCACCTTCATCCGCACCCTGCCCATTACCGGCGCGCAACGCGTGCAGGTGCGGCAAGGCGCGGTATGGCACGTGCAACAAGGGCGGCTGGTGCGCTACGACCTGCGCTCCTTCGGGTCCGAAGTGGTGCCATGGCCTGAAGGAAACGACAGCCCAACGGTGCTGGACGCCCGCATTGAGCATGGCCGCTTGTACCGCCTGACGGCCGAAGGCTTGCTGGTGGACGGGATAACCCGGTAGCCCGGGCGATCTGCGCAAGACTTTATCCACATTCGGTCCTGCCTTGCCCCCGCAAGGATACCTTCGCCACCCTTCACAAGGCCCATCATCATGCACATCGCCATTGCAGGGAACATCGGTTCCGGAAAGACCACCTTGACCAAGCTGCTCGCCAAGCACTACAACTGGGACCGCCTGGAGGAAGCCGTGGACAACAACCCCTACCTGTTCGACTTTTACAAGGACATGCAGCGCTGGAGCTTCAATCTGCAGATCTTCTTCCTCAACTCGCGTTTCGAACAACTGCTGGACATCCGCCGCAGTGGCCGCAACGTGGTGCAAGACCGCACCATCTATGAGGACGCCTTCATCTTCGCCCCCAACCTGCATGCCATGGGGCTGATGACCACGCGCGATTTCGAGAACTACTTCCGCCTGTTCCAGAACATGGACAGCGCCATCGTTCCGCCCGACCTGCTGATCTTCCTGCGTGCCAGTGTGCCCAACTTAGTGAGCCAGATCGCCGAGCGGGGGCGCGAATACGAAAGCAGCATCAGCATCGACTACCTCAAACGCTTGCAGGAGCGGTACGAAGCGTGGATCAGCACCTATGATAAGGGCAAGGTGCTGGTGATCGACGTGGATGAGAACGCCTTCCACACCAATCCGGAGGACCTCGGCAAGATCATCAACGCCATCGATGCGGAGATCCATGGCCTCTTCCCGGACCAGGCCCCGGTGAAGGTACCCGCCAAGGCAGCCGCCAAGAGCGCACCGAAGAAGAAGGCGGCCGCGAAGAAGAAGTAGCCATTCAGCCCTTTACGGCCACGCCGTACAGGATCGTGCGCCAGCGCACTGGCACCAAGGACATTACCAAGGCATCCATCCGCGCGAGCAGGTCGCGTTGCAATTCACTGCGCCCCAAGTTGGCCAACAGGCCGGTGGTATGCAGCTCCGTGCGTTCAAACCCGGCGAACAGATCGCGGTCGTCCACCGGGTCCAGGTAGCGCCAGTAGTGGTCCCAAGCCACGAAGCGCCGCCGCAACCAACGGTGCAGCCACGTACCGCGCAGGTTCTCGGCGAAGAGAAGCACACCGCCGGGCTTGAGCACACGGTGCATTTCGTGCAGCGCCGCCAGTTGCCGTTCCTTGGTGCCCAACGCACCGACCATGCTCTTGAACACCACCACGTCGAAGGATGCATCAGGTTTGGGGATCGCCAGGGCATCGACCTGCTCGTAGGTGATCCATTCTTGCCGGCCGAAGGCATGGTGCAGTTCATGGGCCCTTTCCGTTGGCCCGCGCAAATCGCTGCACACGGTCATGAACCCCTGGTCGGCCAGCATCAGGCTCAAGCCTCCATCGCGCTCACCTAAGGCCAGCGCAACCCGCGCATCCGTGGGCATGGTGCGAAGTGTGCGTTGCCATAGCGGCCATGCCCGCGACCAGGAGCGGACCTCCCATTGAAAATATTGCTGCAACCTGCCATCCGAAGATCCCATGGCACAAAGAAAGAACCTGCCCGTAGATCCTCCCCCACCGCACACCCGGAAGAAGGCATTGGCCCAAAAACAGGCAACGCCCCCGGGGCGGGAGCGTTGCCTGTTGGGACCAAGGCGCTTATTCTTTGCTGAACGCTGCAGCCTGTGGCGCAGGTTGTGCTGCCTGCACCACGGTAGTCCGCACTTGCGGGTCAGACATGGCTGCGGCTTGCTGCCCGCCTTCGTTGAGGTGCGGGGCAATGATCAAAGCCACGATCGAAGTCAGCTTGATCAGGATGTTCATGCTGGGGCCGCTGGTGTCCTTGAAGGGATCGCCCACGGTATCGCCGGTAACGGCCGCTTTGTGGGGGTCGCTGCCCTTCTTGTGGCTCTGGCCATCGATCAGCACACCTTTTTCGAAGCTCTTCTTGGCATTGTCCCAAGCACCGCCGGCATTGTTCTGGAAGATGCCCATCAGCACGCCGCTCACGGTGATGCCGGCGAGCAATCCGCCCAGGGCTTCCGCGCCGAACAGGAAGCCGACGATCACCGGGCTCAACAAGGCCAGGGCACCGGGCAGGATCATCTCGCGGATGGAGGCCTGCGTGCTGATCGCCACGCACTTTTCGTACTCCGGTTTTGCCTTGTACTCCATGATGCCGGGAATCTCGCGGAACTGGCGGCGCACCTCCTTCACCATGTCCATGGCGGCCTTGCCCACAGCACTGATGGCCATGGAGCTGAACAGGAAGGGGATCATGGCGCCCACGAACAGCATGGCCAGCACGTTGGCCTTGTAGATGTCGATGCCGCTGATGCCGCTGAGGCCCACATAAGCCGCGAACAGGGCCAGCGCGGTGAGCGCGGCGGAGGCGATGGCAAAGCCCTTGCCGGTGGCTGCGGTGGTGTTGCCCGTGGCATCGAGGATATCCGTGCGGCCGCGCACCTCCTCGGGTAGGCCGCTCATCTCGGCGATACCCCCGGCATTATCGGCGATGGGACCGAACGCATCGATGGCCAGCTGCATGGCCGTGGTGGCCATCATGCCCGCTGCAGCAATGGCCACCCCGTACAGGCCGGCCAGTTCAAATGCGCCATAAATGCCCGCCGCCAGCACCAAGATCGGCAGGAAGGTGCTCTCCATGCCCACGGCCAGGCCGCCGATCACGTTGGTGGCATGGCCCGTGCCGCTCTTCTGCACGATGCTGTCCACCGGTTTACGCCCGATGGCCGTGTAGTACTCGGTGATGTAGCTCATCAAGAAGCCCACCACCAAGCCCAACAGGATGGCGTAGAAGATGTTGACGCTCGCGTAGGTGGTTTCCACGCCGTTGCGGCTGAAGACGATCGTATCGCCGAACATGGCACCGATCACGAACCAGCTGGCCACTGCGGTCAGCAGGATGCTGCCGATGTTGCCCTTGTTGAGGGCGGCCATCACGCTGTCGGTATCCTTGCCGATGCGCACGAACAGGGTGCCAATGATGCTGAAGAGGATGCCCAAGCCCGCGATCACCATGGGCAGCAGGATCGGGGCCATGCCACCGAAGCTGTCCTGGCTGATCACTTCGCGCCCCAGCACCATGGTGGCCAGCATGGTGGCTACATAGCTGCCGAACAGGTCGGCACCCATGCCGGCCACGTCTCCCACGTTGTCGCCCACGTTGTCCGCCACGGTGGCGGGGTTGCGCGGGTCATCCTCGGGGATGCCGGCCTCCACTTTGCCCACCAGGTCTGCACCCACGTCGGCCGCCTTGGTGTAAATGCCGCCGCCCACACGGGCGAAGAGCGCAATGGATTCGGCACCTAAGCTGAAACCGGCGAGTACTTCCAAGGCGGTCATCATCTCCTCGCCATTGGGAGATGCGCCCGCCACGTACATGCCGTAAAACACGATGAAGAGCGAGCTGATGCCCACCACGGCCAGTCCGGCCACGCCCAAACCCATCACCGTGCCGCCGTTGAAGCTCACCTTCAGGGCCTGTGCCAAACTGGTGCGGGCCGCTTGCGTGGTGCGCACGTTGGCCTTGGTGGCCACGCTCATGCCGATCCAGCCGGCCAGGGCGCTGAAGAACGCCCCGATCAGGAAGGCCACCGCGATCACCCAATCGCTGTGCTCCACCAAGGAACTGCTCCAGGCCAACAAGCCTGCCGCCACCACGGCGTACACGCCCAACACCTTCCATTCCGCCTTCAAAAAGGCGCTGGCCCCATTGGCTATGTAGCCGGCCAGCTCCTGCATGTTCTTGTCACCGGCGTCCTGCCTGTTTACCCAAAGGGCCTTGCCGATCATCACCGCCAGGCCGATCAGGCCCATCACCGGGATGTAGTACATCAATTCACTTCCCATGTCCTTCGTATTGCGTTTGTGGCTTCTTTACTTTAATAGGAACCCGCGCTCGCGGGGGGCGCGAAATTAGCCGAATGTGTGGATCGGGGACAAACTATGGAATGGTGCCTTGCAGATAGTGGGCTGGACTGATGATTGGTGGCCGAAACATTCCGCCGGAGGTGCCGACCGCCCCCTATCGCCTATTATCACCCTCGGACATGCGCCACTCCTTTCCGCCTTCACTCCACTGAGGCGGCCGGGCTTGCTCGTTCAATCCCGCAGGCAACGGATGCAGTAGCCGCTCCGCTTGGGGGAGTCGTTCCGGTTGATGCCCGCGTGAAGGGAGGCCGTATTGCGGTACCAGGCACCGGTAGATGTCCGCTCCGTGGCGCTCCACCAGTAGCTGTACGAGCCGAAGTAGGCGAAGACGCCATCAACGTCGCTGCGGGTGCCTGCCGGCACGGCCGAGAACCCGCTGGCATTGGTAGCACCCGTGTTGGGCGGGTTCCATAGCGTGGTGGTCTTCAGCAGGCCACCTGCCACGTTAGCTCCACCCAGGTGGTCGGTCAGTTGGCTCCACTCCGCATCGGAGGGCACATGCCAGCCCAGCGGACATACGCCGCGCGGATCGGCCACCACGTACCAGTTGTACAGCTGGCCATACGTGACATCGAGGACGGCGTTGTTTTGGTAGCTGCACCGAGCGCCCGTGCTCATCTGCGCCCAAGCGTTGTTGCTCGTCACGTTGGGCATGGCGCTACCGTCGCGGTAGCGGGTGGTGCGCAGGTTGGTGGCCGTCCAGCATTGCCCGCCCACCTGTATGGTGGCGTACACGTTACCATCCACATCCGTCATGGTAGGTGCATCGGTGCAGGCCGCGCCGTGGAAGTAGAAGGGAAGGGTGGCCGAACCAGTGGGCACATGCACGATCACTCCGGTGAACAAGGCCGTGTCGTTGGAGGCGTGACCGATATAGCGCAACTGATCTCCGGGCTGCCACGTGAACAGCGAACGGTCGGTCTTGGGCATGCCTGCCCCGGCATGCCCGCCCGCCGTGTCGAGGTATTTGAGCGTGCCGTTCGCGCTGCCCGTTCCGTCCATGGCCACCACGCGCAGGCTGTGGCGCTGGCCGTTCTGTTCCACGCTCACGATATGCAGGCCCGGGATTCCGCTGCTGTAGCGGAAGCGGTGCAGGCCGGGCGCGGCTTCCATACGCAGGGCGGCGGTCGTGCGTCCCGTGGCATCATGCACCGCAAGGCGCATTTCGCCGCCGGTGGAGACCACCCTGATCTCCGTGCTCCCATCGAAGGGATTGGGCATGCTGCGGACCGGGGCCGCATCGCCGGCATGGCCCTGCAGGCCAGTGGAAAAGTCCAGCACAAGCTCGTGGTCGGGGTGGTAGAGGGTGGTGTCGCCGATGCCCGTGAGGTTCTCCACATGGATGCTGTCCAAGGGGATGGGGCTTCCCTGCAAGCTGCCCTCGAAGGTGATGATGACCTGTGCGGCGAGCGCTGCGGGTAGAATGCCGGCCAAGGCAAGGGGCAGGTGGCGAAGAAGATCCATGATCATAAGGGGGGAGCGAAATTAGCCGATGCGGCGGGTGCGGCCCACCATTGCCGGGGGCGCATGTCCTGCATGGCCCACGGTGCCCTTCATTCCCGGTCCACGGAAAACGCCAGTCCCGTGGACGGATCGTATTGCGCAAGGTCAGTTCCCTGGATCCTTTGGTGATCCCTTGCGGTCAACCGGGGAAGTGCGTGCCCGTCTTCCTGCGCATACCATTCCATCCTTGCCTTGATGGCCCCCTTGGTGCGGCACAGGAAGTCCAGGCATGATGTGAAACCGGTCAGCCTCGAATCCGTGTAGCATGCCTAGTGGTCCATGCCCCACATCAAGGGCGGGTCCGGGGTACCGTCCACGAAGAACGCCATGTCGTTCTCCTTGCGGAACTGGTCCAGGACCTTGGTCCTGTGCATGAATTCCAGTCTGGTGTATGTCTTGCCCGCGAAATGCAGCGCCATGGTCGCCAGTTCTTCCCGGGCCTGCCTTTTTCTTTCCGGCGGCGCGTCTGCGTACATCGCATCAAACTGTTCAGTGAGGAAGACCTCGGCCATGGAGCCGATCATGATGCAGCCATCCCGCGCGAAATAGCCGTCCAGCTCGGCATCATGCCGCAGAGCCCTGTTGCTTCCCACGGCACCGCTCTCCCCGAAGCGCGGGTCCCCCCTGTGGGTCCACTGCATCTGGAATCCCCCGCACGCCTTGTAGAAGCCGGTGATGGCATCGTTCAGCCCGTGGGGCAAAGCGCCCAGTACGTTCCTGACCCCGGCCGGGTCGGCCTCCGGCACATGGAAGTGCGTGCCCACGACCTGCCCGTTGCGCCGCAGATCATCCACCATGGCCGTCAATTGTTCAAGTGCCGTCCACGTCCGGGCGCCGCATCAGGCCCGCACGGGCCGGTTTTCCAGCCCCGCAGCGTGAACAGTGGTCTTCATGGTGGCCTATGCCTTGGCGTACGCCACACTTTTCACCGCGGCCACCACCCGCTTGATGCTGGGCAACGACTTCTCGATGAGGTTTGCCGCAAAAGGCAGCGGCGTGTCCGCCTGGGTCACCCGCACCACAGGGGCATCCAAGTAGTCGAATGCGTGGCGCTGCACCCGGAAGGCCACCTCGCTGGCGATGCTGCCGTACGGGAAGTTCTCGTCCACCACTACCAAGCGGTTGGTCTTCTTCACCGAAGTGATGATGGCGGCTTCGTCCAGCGGACGGATGGTGCGCAGGTCGATCACCTCGCAGTCGATCCCTTCCTTGGCCAGCTCTTCGGCAGCGCCCAAGGCCACCTTCATCATCTTCCCGAAGCTGACGATCGTGGCATCCGTGCCCGGCCGCTTGATGTCGGCCGCGCCGATGGGCAGCAGGTACTCGCCATCAGGGATCTCACCCTTGTCGCCATACATGCGCTCACTTTCCATGAAGAGCACAGGATCATCATCCCGGATGGCTGACTTCAACAGGCCCTTGGCATCATACGGGTTGCTCGGCGTGATCACCTTCAGCCCGGGAATGTTCGCGTAGAGGCTTTCGTAGCTCTGGCTGTGGGTGGCGGCCAACTGGCCCGCACTGGCATTGCCCCCCCTGAACACGATCGGAATGTGGAACTGGCCGCCGCTCATTTGCAAGATCTTGGCGGCCGAATTGATGATCTGGTCACTGGCGAGCAAGGCGAAGTTCCAAGTCATGAATTCGACGATCGGCCGCAACCCGTTCATGGCCGCCCCCACCCCAATGCCCGTGAAGCCCAACTCCGCGATCGGCGTGTCGATCACCCGCTGGGGCCCGAACTCCGCCAACATGCCCTTGCTCACTTTGTAGGCCCCATTGTATTCGGCCACCTCCTCCCCCATGAGGAAGACGTTCGGGTCACGGCGCATTTCTTCGCTCATGGCCTCGTTCAGGGCCTCGCGGAATTGTACGGTACGCATGGATGGTATTGCAGTAAGTGAAAAACCCGGTGAAAGGGACGGCAAAGGTAATCCCTGGCGTTCGGCCCAAGCGCAACGTGCGCAGGGCGCTCGCGTCCCGCTGTCCGTTCAACACCCGTCATGTTGTGCGCCCTCCACGGGGTTGAAATGCCGTTTTATCCGGAGAATGCTACGTTATCCGACCACGTTGGCGTCCATTCAGGAGGTGCCGGAACATGGCCCCGAAACGGGCACACGCCGCAGGGGATCGCACCTGTTTCCCCTGCTTGGGGGAACTTGGCCTCAAAGACCCACGTTGGCACGCGCCCCCAGCACAAGCAGGTGGGTGCTCTGGGGTGGCACCGGCCCGTCGAATGCCATGCGAAGCACGATCCGCGCCTGGCCGCTGCGTACCAATTGCAGGACGTCCACGCCGGAAAGGCCCAAAAGCAGGGTTTGCGAGCCGTTGGGCACGGGTGCCAAGCTGGCCACGGTGACCGGTGGTGATACGTCCACGCCCAATTGCACCTTCACAGAGGCCACATGGTTGAACACCCCGTTTACCGGGGTGGAACCATAGAGGCGCGCCTTGGTGAACGTCATTCCCGTGAGCTGCGACGGCACGTAATTGTTGGCCGCCAGTGCATCGGCCAATGCCGCGCTGTCCAGCTCCAACATCATGCCGAAGGGGCCGGCCACTTCAGCCGAATCAATGGAAACCGGCAGTGCGGGAAGGTCGAAGGAAAAGGAAACCTCGGGGACGAGCTCCTCCTTTTCTTCCGTTTTGCTGCACCCTGTCCATGCCAGGGATAGCGCAGGCAGCACCAGGGCAATGATGCTCGATCGGGAAACCGCTCTCATGGTCTGTTCCGTTTGGGTTCGGCCCTTCTACGCCGGGCCGGACCGGAAGGTTGGCGGTCAGCAGCAAGGCGGTCCATCGTTGCCCGCAAGGCCGTCCCCCTGCTGGTGGTTAAGTTTGCACCCGAATTCCGCCTACTTGACCATGAAGATCCTTGTGCTTGTTTCCCACGTGCCCGATACCACCGCACGCATTGCCTTCACCAACGACCATACGGCATTCGACACGAACGGCATATCGTTCATCGTAAATCCTTACGATGAGTGGTATGCGCTGGTGCGCGGCCTGGAATTGAAAGAAGCCCAGGGCGGCACGGTGACCACCATTACCGTAGGCGGCCCGGTTACCGAGCCCACCATCCGCAAGGCTTTGGCCATTGGCGCGGATGATGCCGTGCGGATCGACACCGAACCACGGGACGGGCATGATGTGGCCGCACAAGTGGCGGCTTTTGCCAAGGACAAGGGCTATGACCTGATCTTGGCAGGCAAGGAAACCATCGACCACAACGGCAGCCAAGTGGGCCCCATGTTGGCCGAACTGCTCGACCTTCCGTTCATCTCCCTGGCCACCAAATTGGACGTGGCCGGGGGAAAGGCTACGGCCGAGCGTGAAGTGCGGGGCGACGTGGAAGTGGTGGAATGCCCGCTGCCGGCGCTGGTAAGTTGCGCCAAGGGCATGGCCGAACAGCGCATTCCCAATATGCGCGGCATCATGGCCGCTCGCACCAAGCCGCTGCAAGTGGTACCGGCCGCGGCCGTGGATGCGCTGAGCGCCACCGTGCGCTTTGAACTGCCACCACCCAAGCAGGCCGTGAAGATGATCCCCGCCGACGATGCAGGGACATTGATCGGGCTGCTGCACACGGAAGCCAAGGTGATCTGATGGAAGAGAGGAAGAGAGGAAGAGAGGAAGAAAGGGCGGGTGAAAAGGGATCCCGTAGAAAGCGACATTTCAGCACCGCATAGAGTGGAATGCTGAACAACAAATAGAAGAACAATGAGCGTGATCGTATTTGCGGATACCCGGGGCAATAAAGTGCCCAAAAACACACTGGAAACCCTCACCTACGGCCGCAAGCTGGCCGCCAAGGGCAACACCTCCCTCACCCTGGTCACCTTCGGCGATGCCCCCCCGGAGCGCTTGGCGGCGCTGGACGCGAACAAGGTGATCGTGGCCCGCAACGCCAGCGATGCCGACAGCCAACAATTGACGCGCTTGGTGGCGGACGTGGCCGGCAAGGAAGGTGCCCAATGGATCATTTTCAGCCATGACGACACCGGCAAGGCCGTGGCCCCGCGCGTGGCTGCCCGTCTGAAGGCCGGGGAAGTGGCCGGCGCCATCACCCTGCCCAATGACCAAGGTTTGATCAAGCGCAATGTGTTCAGCGGCAAAGCCCAGGCCTGGGTGGAGGTGAAGACCCCCGTGAAGGTGGTGAGCCTGTTGCCCAACAGCATCCCCGTGGAAGCCGCGCAAGGCAACGCCACCGTGGAGGAATACAGCGGCGACCTTGGTCCGGCCAAGGTTACCGTGAAGGCCACGCACCATGCCGGCGAAGGCGTCCCGTTGCCGGAAGCAGAGATTGTGGTGAGCGGCGGGCGCGGCATGAAGGGCCCGGAGAACTGGGGACCGTTGGAGGAATTGGCCAAGGAATTGCATGCGGCCACGGCCTGCAGCAGGCCCGTGGCGGACATGGGCTGGCGCCCGCACCACGAGCACGTAGGCCAAACCGGAGTGGCCATCCGCCCCAACCTGTACATCGCCATCGGCATCAGCGGCGCCATCCAGCACCTGGCCGGGGTGAACGGCAGCAAGGTGATCGTGGTGATCAACAACGATCCGGAGGCACCGTTCTTCAAGGCAGCGGATTATGGGATCATCGGGGATGCCCAACAGGTACTGCCCAAGTTGATCGAGGCGGCGAAGAAGCTGAATGCGGAGCGGTGAGCAGGCCCATTGCGGCATGCTGGTGGACGCTTCAATATCATGCGGCCGTGCACCGCAACTGCGCATGCACCTTGCCCCTTTTTCCAGCCCGCCCGCAAAAGCCGTGAAAGGTCGCGAGCGCTTCGGAAGCCGTTGAGTACACAGGCTTTGGGGTTCGCGCAGCCCCCCCCTTCGTGTGGCCCTGCGCGAACCACCCGCGATTTCCCCTCCATCCCATTTCGCGAGGCCACCCCACCATCCCATTTCGCGGACCACCCGTGATTTCCCCGCCATCCCATTTCGCAAGGCCACCCAGGGCCGAAGCGATTTCCCCATTTCCCCATTTCGCGAGCGGCGAATTTGGCCGCGAAGCAATCTCATCCGCGAAGCCTCCCGCATGCTGTCCTGTACTTCCGCCCGCAGGAGCAAGACGAGATCGCTTCGGGCCTGTTGGGTGCACAGGCCCTCGCGAAACGGGCATCTCATTTCGCGATCTTGGGTTCGCGTAGGGTCACACGAAGTGGACCCTGCGCGAACCACGGTCGCACGAAGTGGACCCTGCGCGAACCACCAATGCACAAAGGGCCGCCCCTTGCCTGGACTGCTTCGTCGCAGAGCCTCCTCGCAGTGACGACGCTCTGTTACGGTCCGTCATTGCGAGGCCGCCTCGGCCGAAGCAATCCATCAGGGCACTCTCGTCATGGACTGCTCCCCGGCGCAAGGCCGGGGTCGCAGAGCCTCCTCGCAGTGACGACATGGTGGGGTTTAATCGAGTTCGCGTAGGGTCACACGAAGTGGACCCTGCGCGAACCACGTTCACACGAAGTGGACCCTGCGCGAACCACCCGTGATCTCCCCGCCATCCCATTTCGCGAGCGGCGCATTTGGCCGCGAAGCGATCCCCTCGTCGAAGCTCCCCGCATGCTGCCCTGTACTTCCGCCTGAAGAAGCAAGACAAGATCGCTTCGGGCTTGTTGGGTGCACAGGCCCTCGCGAAACGGGCATCCCATTTCGCGGGACGTCGCGGCCGAAGCAATCCATCAGGGCACCCCTTGCATAGACTGCTTCGTCGCGGAGCCTCCTCGCAGTGACGACGTGGTGGGGTTTAATCCAATCCGTCATTGCGAGGCCGTCGCGGCCGAAGCAATCCATATGGGCGATCATGCCTGGACTGCTTCGTCGCGGAGCCTCCTCGCAGTGACGATGTGGTGGGGTTTAATCCAACCCGTCATTGCGAGCCGTCGCGGGTCCCGGCCTTGTGCCGGGAAGCAATCCATATGGGCGTTCATGCCTGGACTGCCTCGTCGCAAAGCCTCCTCGCAGTGACTGCGCTCTTTTACGGTCCGTCATTGCGAGGCCGACTTGGGTTCGCGCAGGGTCACACGAAGTGGACCCTGCGAGAACCACCAACGCACAAAAGGGCGCCCCATTAGGGAACGCCCATTTGCGG
>ERZ795041.11-NODE-11-length-82069-cov-4.665338_pt1 | contig 82069 bp, 74 predicted proteins | sample MGYA00375125_ERZ795041 | MGnify/ENA primary metagenome ERZ795041 (study PRJEB30170, sample SAMN03074214) | activated sludge metagenome | biome: Common Effluent Treatment Plant; feature: Wastewater; material: Activated sludge; isolation source: activated biomass in a...
CATTACATACAGGCACTGGGGATTTAAGTACTATGGAGCAACAATATTATACTCAGATACCATCATTGATGGGTAAATATAATGGTATGCGTGCAGGTAATAGCCCACAGTCTGTTGGCTACGAAGTTGCTGGAGGTGTTAAAGACTGGATGCTTAGAGGAGAAATAGGAGTAGGTACAAAGCAAAGAGTATTTGGAATGACTGGTGAAGGTGGTGGTGGAGGTTTCTGGGCACCTGCAAGTCGGATCATTAATTTGTGCAAAGGTATGACTTTTCAGAACTTACAACTTCTTTCAGCTGTTGGCTCATATGTAGATATACAAGATATGAGTGATATAGCGCTTACAGCTAAATCCGGAAGCCTTTCATTTAAAATTAAGCGTATAGGACTGGGAAATGCTCCTGTTACAGTAACTGCTATACCAATCACCAATATTTCTTTCGGTACACCGGTTACAGTAACATCTTTGCCAAATTATTATGATACATATACCGGCAACATTAGTTTTAATTTGCCGCCTGCTATTACTGATGGTCAATATGTAAAATTTGCATGGAAGGTAGAAACTACAGGTTATTCTTATTATGATACGGTTACAAAATTTTACAATCCAACCACATTATTTTCAGACAATATGGAAACAGGTAGTGCTTCAACTAACTGGACAATAACAGGAGGCGGTTGGGCTTATGAATCAAGTACTGGGTTTGGAGGCACAAGATCATTTACAGAATCTCCCGGTGCAGACTATCCAGCCAATTCAACCAGAACTGCACTTTATAAAAATTCATTTGATTTAAGTGATGCTACCGCAGCTTTTATAACTTTTCAAACAAAATACAGGGCCGAGAATTTTCATGATAAGTTGCAGGTACAGGTGTCCACCAATGGTTCGAGTTGGACTGCTATAGCAGGAAAAAATACAATACAAGAGCCCGGTACAAATGATGGCAGCACAATAAGTGGAGCCCCATCTTTAACTGGTATAAAGGATGATTGGGTAAATGAATTCTTTGATCTGTCAGCCTATATTGGACAGCCAGCACTTCAATTTAGATTGAGATTTACATCTGATGCTACAAGCTCATTCTTTTACGCAGAAGACGAAGGATTTCTTATTGATAATATTAAAGTAATAAAAAGTACTACAACGTTGAAAACCTTGGCCGTGAACTTTATTTCATTTACCGGAAAAATGTTGCCGACTGATGAAGTGCAATTAAACTGGCAAGCAGAAATGGATAATGACCATCGGTATTTCGAAATTGAACATTCATCAAATGGTACTGTATTTGAAAAGATAGGACGAGTGAATAGAGACCAGCCCAATACTTTTATTGACAGACATCCGAATAAAGGAAATAATTATTATAGATTGAAAGCAGTTGATGTATCAGGTACTACAAAAAACAGCAAGGTGATTAATGTGAAATATAATCCAGGCTTGGTTTTACAAGTTTATCCCAATCCTACGAAAGAAGAATTAACAGTAAGATTTAAGGATCAAATAAATATGCAGGTTAATATGATAGTTACCGATCTGATGGGTAGAGTTGTATTGCATGTATCAAATCAGGTACAAAATGGAATATTGAAGTTGAATTTGAACAAACTCAATCCTCAAATTTATATTTTAAAACTAATGGATATTGATGGAAGCACTTTAGATATTCAAAAGATTTCTAAATTATAGTTTATCTCAGTTTTCAATAAACTCATAGAGGCTGCCAAATCGGGCAGCCTCTTTTTTTAGACAATTTTAATCGTACATTTTGTAGTACTACCTTTACACCTTATGTACACCCTCAAAAAATCTCTTGGCCAACATTTCTTAAAAGATGAAAACATCTGTCGAAAAATTGTGGAGCAGTTACAAAAAAATTCATTCTCACAATTACTGGAAGTAGGGCCGGGTGGCGGAGCACTTACAAAATATCTTTTACAAATTCAAAATATTAATTTCAAAGCCGTTGAACTGGATGATGAAAAGGTAAACTATCTTATTTCAGAATATCCTGATTTGAATTCAAAAATCATTCATCAAAGTTTTTTGGATATTGATATGCCTTTTGAAGGGGCTTTCACTGTTATTGGAAATTTTCCATACAATATTTCTTCGCAAATACTTTTTAAAATTCTGGAATGGAAAATTAATGTGGAATGTGTAATAGGTATGTTTCAAAAAGAAGTAGCACAAAGGGTAGCTGCAAAGGAGGGTAGTAAAGTATATGGAGTGATCAGTGTTCTTGTACAGGCTTTTTACAAAGTGGAATATTTGTTTGATGTTTCAGAACAGAGTTTTCAGCCACCGCCCAAAGTTAAGAGCGGCGTCATCAGGCTTTTACCGAATAAGGAAACACCGCAAATGAAAAGTGAAAAAGATTTTTTTAATTTGGTGAAAACGGCATTTAATCAACGAAGAAAAACACTGAGAAATGCGGTACGAAATTTATTTGAAACAGAGATGCTTGAAGATGATATTTTTGACAAGCGAGCTGAACAGCTAAGTGTAAAACAGTTTGCTGCGCTCACCTTTAAAATGAAATGAATAAGATAATTATTACCGGTAAGGCACATCCTATATTGAGTGAAACTCTATTGAAGAAGGGATACGAGGTTTTATATGAACCCGAGATTAGTTATGAAGCACTTGAAACTTCAATTCAGGATGCCGTCGGCCTTATCGTAACTACCCGGCTGCGAATAGATAAAAATATGATTGACAAAGCATTTCAACTAAGATGGATCGGCAGATTGGGAAGTGGAATGGAGCTGATTGAAGAGGCCTATGCAACGGAAAAAGGGATTCGATGCGAAAGCAGCCCCGAAGGTAAACGTAATGCCGAGGCTGAACATTTATTAGGATTGTTATTGGCGCTCTTGAACAATATACACTACTCAAATAATGAAATCAGTAAAGGCTTATGGCATCGTGACGAAAACAGGGGAACAGAACTGCACGGTCGTACGGTAGGAATCATTGGATATGGAAATACCGGTAGTAGTTTTGCAAAATTGTTACAGCCATTTGATGTTACGGTATTGGCTTATGATAAATATAAATCAGGTTTTGCAACCGATTATATCAAAGAGGCAAGTCTTGAACAGATATGCCGATATGCTGATGTTATCAGCTTTCATGTACCCCTTACTGAAGAAACATTATACATGGGGAATAAAAATTTCTTCGATGCACTTGAGCGCAAACCTTGGTTTTTAAATACAAGCAGGGGAAAAGTGGTACGTATTGGTCATTTGGTGAATGCATTAATTGAAAATAAAATTGCGGGCGCCGGGCTTGATGTATTGGAAAATGAACAACTGCAAACTTACACGCCAATTGAGCAAGAACAGTTGGGCTGGTTGTTGAACCAGCGTAATGTAATAATTACGCCACATATAGCGGGCTATAGCCACGAAGCATCTTACAAAATGGCTGATATTTTATTAAAAAAACTTGAAATTTAATTTCGATTTAAACTTTTGAATTAATTCAATTATTTTTCAAAAAATAGTTTTTATATTTGCATCATAATAATGCAACGCTTCAGCAAACACTGAGGCGTTGTTATTTTTTTATTCTATAAACTCATATATTATGGCTGAAATACAATATGTGACTAAAGACACACTGGAGCAAATGAGAGCAGAATTGCAGCGCATGAGAGGGGTGGACAGACCAGCTGCCAGTAAGGCAATTGCTGAAGCAAGAGAAAAGGGCGATTTGAAAGAAAATGCAGAATATGATGCTGCAAAAGAAGCGCAAGGATTATTGGAAGCAAAGATAGCGGCAATGGAAGGTGCCCTTGCAAATGTGCGGGTGATAGATGAATCCAGCATTGACACTAGCAAAGTATCTATTCTCACTACAGTAAAGCTTACCAACCTGAATACCAAAAAACAGGTTACCTATAAAATTGTAAGCGAGCAAGAAGCTGATATAAAATCGGGCAAAATTTCTGTTACTTCTCCTATCGGGAAAGGAGTTTTGGGAAAACTGGTAGGTGATACTGCTGAAGTACAAGCTCCTGCAGGTTTATTAAAGTTTAAAATTGAAGAAATTACAGCATAGTAAATAAAAGCATTTTCTCTCTGTACATTGGCAAAATAATTGTGTACCTTGTAAGCTGATTCGGCTAAGAAAAACCTTATTTTAATTCAGGTATGCAATTAAAAAAGTCAATTGCTTCTTTTACTCTTTTATTAATCGCAGCAACTTCAATACTTGCACAGCCATTCACTTTTAATTGCACTCGTGATACTTTTATTGCCCGATGTGCCGGCACATCTTGTTTTACATTAAAAGCGCTGATCCCTGATATACATGCTGCTTCAGGAACCTATACAGTAAACCCCATTGGTGCTACACCCAGTGCCTGTTTCCCGGTTTATGTACAACCGGATGATCCCGGGGGCACTTCTGCTGATTTAACGATAGATGATATTTACAGCACACCTTTTAATATTGGTTTTCCATTTCCTTTTTATGGTACTGTGTATAACAATCTGATCGCAAGTCCAAATGGTGCTGTATCGTTTGATGTAAGTAAAACCGGAGCATTCGCTCATTTTGGTATGCTCTATGATGGTACAATACTTAATGCAGCGCTCGGTTCTCCTGTTGATCTTCCCAGTACACTATATGATGCTGCATTGATAATGGGTCCTTATCACGATATGGCACCACAGTATGCAACTTCACCAAATAAAAAAATTCAATATCAGGTGGTAGGAACAGCGCCGCACCGCAAATGGATTTTAAGTTTTTATAAAATGCCTTTGTATCTGATTACAGGCGGTTGCAATTTATTAATTGAAAACACGCATCAGATTGTCTTATATGAATCAACCGGAATAATTGAAGTACTGGTTTTTGGTACACAACCCTGTTTGGGTTGGAATGATGGACGTGCCATGATTGGTATTCAAAATGCAGCAAAAAATCAGGCAGTAATGGTAAATGGCAGAAGAGCATCGGATGCACCCTGGGGCACACCCAATATGAATGAAGCTTATAGATTTGTTCCTTCACAAGGAGCTTCTTTATTTAAAAGAGTTGAGTTATACGATTTGACTGGCACACTAATTACTGTTGGTACTACGGTGAATCTTGGAGATGGAAGATTGGAAGCATCGTTTCCCAACATTTGCCCAACAATAGGTGCTACTACTTCTTATGTTGTTAAATCAGTTTATACAAAATTTGATAACCCCACTGTTGAAATCTTTGGAAGCGATACCATCAACATAACTAAGGATGCTTCTACCAATCTTAATGCTACCGCTGCCACTACCAATACCAGTTGTTTTAGTAACACAGGCACCATAACGATCACAGTTCCACCTGCCGTTGCAACTCCTCCTTATACATATATACTGGATGGAGGTACACCTGTAAATGGCGGAAGCCCGTTTACATTTAATAATGTAACAGCGGGTGCACATACTGTTGTGGTGTCTGATGCTTCCGGCACCTGCACCAGTACCCTCAATGTAAATGTGCAACGAAACAATGACATTACAGCAACCATCACGACTACGGCTACAGCTTGTGCAAGTGTGGCTACGGGTAGCATTACAATTACGCCCAATAATGGAACGGCACCTTTTAGCTATCAGTTAGATGGGTTTTTGCCTGTTGCAGGACCGGCACCATTTACTTTTTCAAATCTTACTGCCGGTAATCATAATATTGTGGTTTACGATGCAACAGGGTGTCAGACAAATGTTATCGTTGTTGACGTTCCGGTGGGAGCCGGCGTGAGTGCAAATTCTACTTCAACAGCCTCATCTTGTACCATGGTGGCCAATGGAAGTATTACAACAACGGCATTGACCGGCATTGCGCCTTTTACCTGGCAATTGGATGGAGGTGCCATTGTGAGTGGTGTAAATCCACACACATTTACAGGCGTTTCATCGGGGAGTCATACCGTAACCATTTATGATAATGTAGGTTGCTCCCGTTCATATAATGTAAATGTAGTTGCCGGTCCGGGTGTTAGTGGTACCGCATCATCCACACCGGCCACCTGTGCGGCTATCCAAAACGCAACATTGACATTAAATGCCATTGCGGGTGCAGCACCATTTAGTTATCAAATAGATGGCGGCGCATTTCAAACAGGAACAAATCCATTTACGTTTTCCAATCTGTCGGCAGGCCCACATACTGCCATTATAAGAGATAATGTAGGATGCACTCAAACATTTAATGTAACAATAGGTGCAGGCCCCGGACCTTTGGCTTCAGCCATTTCTTCTGCTACTTCCTGCAATGGCGCTGCCGATGGATCTATTATTGCATCAGGTTCGGGTGGCGTATCTCCATATTCATTTTCTTTGGATGGTGCCACTCCTGTAAGCGGCTCTTCGCCTTATACATTTTCAAATGTAAATGCAGGGCCGCATACCATTACGGTAACAGATGCTGTTGGTTGTGTAAGTAATGTTTTTAATATTGTTGTAGCGGTAGGGCCTACTATAACTACAACCGTTAATAAAACGAATGTATTGTGCAATGGTGATGCTACAGGTACTATCACCGTTAATCAACCTGCTTTAGGCAACCCACCATTTCAATATTCAATTGGAGGCGTAGTGTGGCAGCCTGGAAATTCCTTTACAGGTTTAGCTGCCGGAACGTATAATGTTTTTTATCGTTCGGCAAATGGTTGCACCGGTTCGCAATTAGTAAACATCATACAACCCACCGCTCTTTTAGCATCCACAACCATAAAAGCGGTTCGTTGTTTTGGTGAGAATAATGGAAATATTACGGTAGCATCATCAGGTGGTTCACCGCCTTATCAATATTCAATAAATGGAGGTATAAACTGGCAGTCATCATATCAATTCAATACAGCTGCAGGTAATTATACCATAACCATAAAAGATGCCAATGGTTGTATTACAACTCGTAATGTTGTGGTAACAGAGCCTTCGCTTCTTACAGCCTTTTCATTAAATGCCAATGCAACCTGCGATGGTGGAAATGATGGCCGTATTACGGTTTTGGCAAGTGGTGGCAATGCAGGTTATCGATATTCATTGGATGGGATAAATTATCAGACTTCAAATGTTTTTAATCTGCCTCCCGGTTCGTTTAGCGTTACGGTAAAAGACAGCCTGGGTTGTAGTATGTCTTTTCCAGCTACGGTTGGTCTTACGGTTAATCTTTTTTTGAATCCACTTCGTGATACCAGTATCTGCGAAGGAACATCAGGACAACTTCAAATTCATACAAACGCAAATGTTTTTTCATGGTCACCATCAATTGGTTTGAATGATACTACTGTTCCCCGTCCCATAGCAAGTCCGGTTGCCACTACACAATATGTAGTGAAAGTTACATTGGGAAGATGTGATGACAGCGATACCATGATTGTAAATGTAAATAAAGCGCCTATTCCCAATGCGGGGCCTGATGGTGATATTTGCTATGGCCGTTCCTACACCTTGCAGGGTAGTGGTGGTGTACAATACAATTGGTCGCCGCCCATTTATTTAAATACTACAATGGGTGCCAATCCAATTTCAACACCTACCATCACTACTACATATACAGTAGCAGTACAGGATGCAATTGGATGTAAATCGTTGGGACAAGATACTGTAAAAGTAAAAGTATCGCAACCCTTGCGAGTACACACCATTCCTTTTGATACGATTGCATATCCCGGTCAGCAGATTCAGCTTATTGCAAACTCTGTAGGGGTTGTTTATAATTGGTCGCCGGCCAGTGGGCTTAATAATCCTTTTATTCAAAATCCTGTTGCAACTGCTTCAAATATTATTGGCGGCGAAACCTTGTACAAAGTAGTATCAACTACTGCCGATGGCTGTAAGGGAGAAGGATTTGTAACCATTAGAATTTCAAAAGGCCCTGATATTTATATGCCTACTGCATTTACCCCCAATGGTGATGGACTCAATGAATATTTTACACCCATTCCGGTGGGAATAAAATCATACAATTATTTCAAAATCTTCAACCGGTGGGGGCAATTGATTTTTTCTACCACCCGGCAAAATGAAGGATGGGATGGACGGATATTGGGAAAAGAGCAACCAACCGGTGCTTATGTATGGATGATAGAAGGAGTTGCTTTCGATAACCGAAAGATTACGAAAAAAGGAATCGTAACGCTTATTCGTTAATAACTTGCTTGCTAAGGTGAATAACTATCGTTGCCATGTATTTTTTTTGAGTAAGTCCCTGAGATTGAAACCTTATTTTTGCCATGTTATAAATCTTTAAATTAACTATGGTAGATGTAATACTCGGCCTGCAATGGGGCGATGAAGGAAAGGGAAAAATCGTTGATTTTTTTGCCAAAGACTATGATGTGATTGCAAGGTTTCAGGGTGGTCCCAATGCCGGGCATACCCTTTATGTCAATGATAAAAAAGTGGTGCTTCATCAAATTCCCTCGGGTGTTTTTCATGCGGGTACTGTAAACCTGATCGGAAATGGTGTGGTACTTGATCCGGTAGTATTGAAGCGGGAAATGGAAACCGTAAAATCATTCGGCATTGATCTTCAGAAAAATCTTTTTATTTCTGAAAGAACACATTTAATTCTTCCTACTCATCGTGCTTTGGATAAAGCAGCCGAATTGTCAAAGGGAAATCAAAAAATTGGTTCCACTTTGAAAGGCATCGGGCCTACTTATATGGACAAAACAGGCCGCAATGGATTAAGGGTAGGTGATTTGCTTGACAAAAACTTTACTACCGCCTACATTAAATTGCGATTAAAGCATCAGCGTCTTTTAGATAATTTTAATTTTCATGAAGACATCACCTCGTGGGAAGAGGAATTTTTTGAAGCGGCTGAGATTTTAAAGGGAATGAATATTGTAAATGGCGAATATTTCATCAACAATAAAATTAAAGAAGGGAAAAAAGTACTGGCAGAAGGCGCACAGGGAAGTATGCTGGATATTGATTTCGGAACCTTCCCTTATGTTACTTCCTCCAACACGATTTCGGCAGGTGTTTCCAATGGTTTGGGTATAGCCCCTCAATTAATTAATGATGTAATTGGCGTTACTAAGGCATATTGCACAAGAGTAGGCAGTGGTCCATTTCCTACCGAACTGGATAATGAACTGGGAGAATCTTTAAGAAAAACTGGTAATGAATTTGGTGCTACTACCGGAAGACCCCGTCGTTGTGGCTGGATTGACCTGGTAGCACTGCGTTATGCTTGTATGATAAATGGTGTAACACAAATTGTAATGACAAAAGCAGATGTTTTGGATGCTTTTAAAGAATTGCAAGTATGCACTTCCTATAAAATTAATGGAAAAGAAACAACAGAAGTGCCTTTTCAAATGGATAGACAAAAGCCAGAGCCGGTTTATCAGCAATTTACCGGATGGAATAGCAATACTGATGCAGCAAAAGATTATGCAGCATTGCCTGATCGTATGAAAGAATATGTGAAATATATAAATGAATATTTAGGCGTGAATATTCATTATATTTCAAACGGGCCGGGGCGAGATCAACTGATAAAGGTATTTTAAAAAAGACCAAAAAAATTCTGCTAAAAAAATTTGGCTAATTAAAAACTTCGCTGAAATTTTACAGCATCAACCCTTAAAAACTATGGCTTCTAAATCTGAAAAAGGAAAAAAATCAAATAGCAAAGCAGGAGATTCAGCTGCTGACGAACCTGTAAAAAAAACATCTTCAAAATCCAAAAAGCAAATAGAAGATGATGAGGATGATTTTGATGATGAAGAAATGGATGCACCCGCTTCAAAAAAAGGTGGGAAGTCAACTTCTAAAAATAAGAAGGACGATGATGACGATGATGATGATGTAGATGATGGACCTGATGATTGGGAAAAACCTGAGGAAGAAGAAAACTGGGATCCCGATTTTGATGAGTTTGATATTCCAAAATCAAAAGGGAAAAAAAGCAGCGGCGGAAAGAAAACTGAAGACGATGATCTGGGAATTGATGATGAATTCAAAGACATGTTCAATGATAAAGATGACTTTGATGATGAGGAAGATGATTACTAAACCTGCACTGTAACACAAATCTCTTACCGTGCTTTGAATACCAACACAAAAACCAATTGCTTAGTTCCTGTTACTGATTTTTTTCAGTTAAAAGAAAAAGTGCTGCACTGGGTTAACCGGTATAGCACTTTTTGTTTTTTAGTTTATCAGGAGTTGAATATTGCGCCTCATAAAATGGAGTGCCTGATAGGAGCCGGCGTCAGGCAATTTGTAAAAGCCAGTGCGGGTGAAAATGCTTTAGCTCAATTATCTACAATGGTTAATGATGCAAGAAAGTCTTCATCCTGGCTTTTTGGACATTTGGGATATGACCTTAAAAATGAAATTGAAAATTTAACCACATCTAACCCAGATGAAACGGGATTTGATGATTTATACTTTTTTATTCCCGAAGTTGTCATCCGTATTAATGAAGATGAGCTTTGGATTGAAGCTGCAAATGCATTTGAAATTGCTTCAGAAATTGAATCAATCGAATTAAAATCATCAAATTTTTCAAATGCTGTAACCTTTACCGGCAGATTGACCAAAGAAGCATATATTCAAAAAATAACATTGTTCAAGCAACATATACTTCGAGGCGATTGTTATGAAATTAATTTTTGTCAGGAATTTTTTGCTTCAAACGTTGCCATCAGTCCTATTCAGGTTTTTCAGAAATTATCAGCCATTTCGCCCAATCCATTTGCAGCATTATATAAATATGATAACAAATGGCTGATATGTGCCAGCCCTGAAAGATTTTTGACCAAACAAGGAAGCAAAATTTTTTCTCAGCCTATAAAAGGGACTTCAAAGCGGGATATGGTATGTAAAGCTAATGATGTTGCAAATAAAGATTGGTTGCGCAACAGCAGCAAAGATCGATCTGAAAATGTGATGGTGGTTGATCTTGTAAGAAATGACCTTTCAAAAATATGTGAAGAAGGCTCTGTTAAGGTAGATGAGCTATTTGGAATCTATTCTTTTCCACAAGTGCATCAAATGATTTCGACTGTAAGTGGAACGCTGAAAAGAAAAATTGAATTTACAGAAATTATTAAGGCTTGCTTTCCAATGGGATCTATGACGGGTGCACCGAAGAAAAAAGTAATGGAGCTCATTGAAAAATATGAAACCGGAAAACGAGGTATTTTTTCGGGCGCCTTAGGTTATATCAATCCTTCCGGCGATTTTGATTTTAATGTTGTTATTCGTAGCATGATGTATAATGAGGCTTCAGGTTATCTTTCTTATCAAGTAGGATCGGGAATTACACATTATAGCAATGCAGCTGCAGAATGGGATGAATGTATGATGAAAGCTGAAGCAATCAAAAAAGTATTTCAATAGAAAATATCAGGAGCCTGTCGCTAACAGTTGATCAATTGATTCTTTAAGTATGATGGTTTTATTATTGTTAAACAAGTTCATTTTACTTTCAGGCAATCGCAATTCATAACTACCGGAAATGGCAATTTCACTGTTAAAGCCCGGATTGTACCGGTTAAATTCTTTTTCACTCATCAAAATATGCTTGGCAATAACTGCTGCATAATACCTGCCACTTATTTTCAGCACTTTAGATTCTTTTAGTTCGTCTTTGCTCAAATTGATATTAGTCGTAAGTGCCGCATCTTTTAATTCCTCTTTGGTAAGTGTAGTAACACCTCCTTCACCTTCAAAAATATAATGCGTACCAATAAATTTTTTCACATGATTCATGGACTCATCTGGCAGATAATATTGCAATTTCCAGAAATCGGTAGATCCACATTTTTTGATGGCTTTACTTACATTACCGGGTCCACAGTTGTATGCTGCAACTACCAGAAGCCAATCGCCATAGCGCACATATAAGTCCGTCAAAAATCTTGCAGCAGCGTGAGTGCTTTTATAGTAATCAAGTCTTTCATCATTGTGGCGTGATATGGATAATCCATACTGACGAGCAGCAGCAGGCATAAAAGCCCAAGGCCCCACTGCGCCTGCCCAGGATATGGCATTGTATCGCAGACCGGATTCTATTACTGCCAGATATTTTAATTCTTTTGGAATTCCATGTGCCGATAGCACTTCATCCATCATATTGAAATAAGGCGCTGCCCATTTCTTCATTTCTTTAAATCCCTTTTCATTTTTTTTGATATAGTTCTGTACAAAGCTTACCGCCATGGGATTTAGTTTGCCCGGATTGATGCCATCGCCCAACATAGCCGTTTGAAACAGACTTTTAAAACCCGACTTCAAATCATTTAATGGTAAAGAATCTTTTACTGTTTCAGTTTCAAGTATAGTCGTATCCGCCACGGTGGTGTTTATTTGTGCAGCGGCATTGTATGTCATTAATAAAAAAGCAAATGACATAATAGCCATAGAAACTGATATAAATGTTTTCTTTTTCAATTTTCCAGCTTTTAAAGCCGACGGTTCATTATTTGATGGGAAACCTGAAGCAAAGTTAATTCATCAAATGAATTTGCCATTAATTGCATACCAAATGGCATTCCATTGCTATGTTTAAAAATTGGTAAAGAGATGGCCGGAATGCCAATTAGGTTGGCCATTACAGTATAAATATCAGCCAGATACATGGCAATGGGATCGTCCATTTTTTCTCCTGCTTTAAATGCTGTAACCGGTGAAGTGGGAAGTATGATAAAATCGTAATTGTTAAAAATGTCCTGAATTTTATTTTGTAAAAGCCTGCGTACTTGTTGTGCTTTGGTAAAATAAGCATCGTAATAACCGGCGCTTAATACAAAGGTTCCTAACATAATGCGCCTTTTCACTTCTTTTCCAAAACCTTCGGTACGGGTTTGCCTATAAGTGTCGTGTAAGTTAAGTCCTTGTGTCTTTGTTCTGTGCCCAAATTTTACACCATCATATCTTGAAAGATTGCTGGAGGCTTCAGCAGTAGTAAGAATATAATAAGCAGGTACAACAAAATCCATTAATTCAAAGGGCACTGCTTCAACGGTATGTCCCTCTTTTTTCAAAGCTTCTATTTTTGATTTGATGCTTGTTGCTATTTCCCCATCAATACCTGCATGATGTAGTGCTTCTTCAAAATAGGCAAACTTGTATTTATTTTCTGAATGGAGTTGAGAAGCATAAACCGGTACTTCAGTTTGAGATACCGTGCTGTCATATTCATCTTTACCCGCTATTACTTCAAGCACCCTTGCTACATCTGAAATATTAGTTCCAAAAATTCCAATTTGATCAAATGAGGATGCATAAGCAATAAGGCCATACCTGGAAACCCGGCCATAGCTTGGTTTTAATCCTACAATGCCACAAAAATCTGCCGGTTGTCTTACCGATCCACCTGTGTCGCTGCCCAATGATACCATGCATAGACCTGCCTGTACAGCCACTGCCGAGCCGCCCGATGAGCCACCGGGTACCCTGCTTTCATCAAGTGCATTCAGCACTTTTCCATAAGCAGAGTTCTCATTGGTGCTGCCCATCGCAAACTCATCACAATTACAATTTCCAATGATGATGGCTCCTGCATCTAAAAGCTTTTCAACTGCAGTTGCCGAATAAACAGCTTTAAAATTTTCAAGAATATGTGAAGCAGCGGTAAGCGAATGGCCTTTGTAGCTTATTACATCTTTCAAAGCAATGACAACGCCATGCAGTTTTCCTTTAAGGTCTTCCTGTTTTCGCTGTTCATCTAATTGAGTGGCTCTTTGCAAAGATTCATCTGCAAATACTTCAACAAACGCATTCAGTTTTTTTGTTTCATTAATGCGTTGAAGATATTGTTGCACAACTTCCCGGCAAGTAATCTTTCCTGCGCTTAACCGGGCATGATAATCCTCAATAGAAATGTACTCAGACAAATGAGATAATTTTTCTTGCAAATAGAAAGAGAGGGTGAATTATTTCACTGAGTTTTTTACATCGCCAGCACTTTCCTCTATCTCTTTTTTAACATTGGTCTAGGCGTCATTAACCTCACGAACACCTATACCCAATCCCCTCATCAATTCAGGAATTTTTTTGCCACCAAACAGCAGCAACACAATGATGAGTATAATAATGATTTCGTTGGTACCGAGCATGCCAAGCAAAACAGGGGTAGTCATAGTGTAAATTATTAGATAACAAAGATAATAAGTATGTGCAAAAAATCTTGCTGATTTATCTACGATAACCGGCAGATAACAAAAAAGCCCCGATATACGGGACTTTTGAAAAAATTTATAGCTAACCGGGTTATTCAGCAGTTTCGCTGGCCATACGTTTTTCACGAATACGGGCACTTTTACCGCTACGCCCTCTTTGATAAAACAGCTTGGCACGACGTACGTGGCCTGTTTTGTTTACTTCAATAGAGTCAATATTGGGAGAATAGAAAGGAAAAACCCTTTCTACACCCACACCGTCCGATATTTTACGTACAGTAAAGGATGCAGTATGTCCTGTTCCTTGTTTCTTAATTACATCACCTTTTATAGACTGGATTCTTTCTTTGTTACCTTCAACAATTTTATAGTTTACGGTAACCTTATCACCGGCTTTAAAAGCAGGAAATTCCTTTTTGGGGGTCATTTGCTCATGTACAAAGGCTATAGCACTAAAATTCATATTACTTACATTTAAGGGACGGCAAAGGTAGGGGGTTTTTGGCAAAAAACTTAAATCATGAATTAGTTTATTCTGCAAAATTTTGAATCCGCTTTTTACTGTTAATATAAAATTATAACCAGCTAATTTGCAACAAATTAACGAGCCACATTCACCGTTCTTTTTTCTCTTATTACCGTTACTTTTATTTGTCCGGGGAAGGTCATTTCGGTTTGAATTTTCTGAGCCATTTCAAATGAAAGCCTTTCGGATTCCTGGTCAGTTACCTTATCTGCTTCTACAATAACTCTCAATTCTCTACCGGCTTGTATGGCATATGCTTTTTCAACTCCATTGTAACTCATAGCCAGATTTTCCAGGTCTTTAATACGCTGAATATATTGCTGCATTATTTCGCGGCGGGCACCGGGGCGGGCACCGCTGATAGCATCGCAAGCCTGAACGATAGGAGAAATTACAAACTGCATTTCCATTTCTTCGTGGTGTGCACCTATGGCATTCACTACTGCCGGTGTTTCTCCATATTTTTCAGCCAGTTTAGCCCCCAGCAAAGCGTGGCTTAATTCACTTTCTTCATCGGGTACTTTTCCAATGTCGTGTAGCAAGCCTCCACGTATTGCCAACTTTACCATGTTTTGATTTAAACCTAACTCGGCTGCCATGGTAGCACAAAGGTTGGCCGTTTCCCTGCTATGCATCAAAAGATTTTGGCCATAGGAAGAACGGAACCGCATACGGCCTACCATTCTTACCAGTTCTTTATGAAGGCCATGAATGCCTAGTTCAATAACTGTACGTTCGCCTATTTCCATTACCTGCTCATCAATTTGCTTTTTAGTTTTTTCTACTACTTCTTCTATACGGGCAGGGTGTATGCGACCATCGGCTACTAGTCTTTGTAAACTCAACCGGGCTACTTCACGACGAAGCGGGTCAAATGAAGAAAGCAAAATTGCTTCGGGTGTATCATCTACAATCAAATCAACACCGGTAGCAGATTCTATTGCACGAATATTTCTTCCTTCACGACCAATTATCTGTCCTTTGATTTCATCGCTTTCCAGGTTGAAAACCGAAATGGTGTTTTCTATTGCCTGCTCGGCAGCCGTACGCTGTATGGTTTGAATTACAATTTTTCTAGCTTCTTTTGCCGCCTTTTGTTTGGCATCTTCAATAATTTCCTGCTGCAGCGAAACCGCTTTTGATTGTGCTTCTTCTTTCAGGCTTTCTATCAACTGGGTTTTTGCATCTTCAGCCGAAAGGTTGGCAATCTTTTCCAATCTGCGGATATGTTCTTCCTGATGTTTTTCCAGTTCGGTTCTTTTAATATTTACCAGTTCAATCTGTCGGTTCAGGTTTTGTTTAATGGCATCATTCTCTTTAATCTGTTTATCCAGATTATTTTCCTTCTGATTTACGGATTGTTCTTTTTGACGAATGCGGTTTTCGGAATCAATTATCTTTTTGTTTTTCTCAAAAACTTCTTTGTCGTGGGAACTCTTCATCTGCACAAACTTTTCTTTGGCCTCTAGTTCTTTTTCCTTACGGATGGTTTCGGCTCTTAGTTCGGCTTCTTTAAGAATGGTTTGAGATTGCAGTTCGGCTTCTTCAACTTTTTTTCGGGTGTTTTTGGCAAAGATGAGCTTACCCGCCACCAGGCCCAGTAAAAGGGCTGCCACACCAATGATGATGTATAATATATTTGGATCCATGAATGTTTTTGTTTAGAGGTTGCACAATGCAGATATTTTAATAAAATAGCATACTTAACAGTATGCAGCCCACGAAGATACAAAACGGGAACAAAAAAGGGAAAATTGCATTATTAAAGAGTTGGCAAACCTTAAAATTTTTATTTTTCAGGATTTTCGACTCATTTTAGTAGATAAAATGTTGAGCAATGGAACGTAATATTACCACTGAATCGCTGATTGAAAAGTTTAGCCTGAAGCGGCATCCGGAGGGTGGTTGGTTTCGGCAGACTTACCAATCGGTTGAAAAAATACCGTTATATGGTTTGCCTGCCAGATTTAAGGAAGCCAGACCTATAAGTACAGCTATTTATTATCTATTAGCATCGGGGGATTTTTCTTCTTTTCATCGCATCAAAAGCGATGAGGTATGGCATTTTTATGCAGGAGGCGCTTTGCTTATTCATGTATTGCATACATCGGGAAGTTTGGAAACGGTTATTTTAGAAAACGATTTATTAAAAGGAGAACATTTTCAATTTGTAGTACCAGCGGGGTGTTGGTTTGCTGCCGAACCAGCTCCCGGCACTTCGTTATCGTTTGTGGGCTGCACCGTAGCACCGGGTTTTGATTTTGAAGATTTTGAGATGGCTAATAAAGAAGAGTTAATAAATCGATATAAACCTTATGCTGAAGTAATAGAAAGATTGTGCAAATAAATAATTTGCTTCAACCGAAATTTTAGCTTTCTTATCAGTTGAATAACTTTTTAATCTTACTCTTCAGCGAATCTTTTGCTTTTTTCTTTAGCGTATCTGTTACTCTTTTTACAATGGTGTCTTTGGCGTTTTTAATATTTAGATTGGCAGTGTCAATACCTTTTTCTGCTAATGCTTCTTTGGCTTTTTGCTCGGCTTTTGATTTTATAACATTTAATGAATCCTTCGCTTTTTGTTTCAAGCTATCGGCCTTTGCCTTGGCAAAATCTTCCGCCTGATTTTTTATATCTGCCAGCACATCACCGGCTACATCTTTCAGGTTTACACTTAGAGATGGGCTTGAAATAGTACCGGTAAGTTTTAAACTCAAATTGATAATATCACTCATTTTAATAGGGATACCTTTTGCATTGGCACTACTGATGAGGTTGTTTACTAATGTATTCCCTTTGCTTCCCATATAGGCACGGGGTAGTTTCATTTTGATGCCATAGTCTATGGACTGATCAAACCCATGCAATCCGGCAATCTCCATTTCTATATCATCCACTTTTACAGTAAATGGTTTTACCAATACTTTTCCATTGCTAAACTCTATGTAATTTTTTATATCCTTCAAACTAATGGATTGTAACCTGTCCACATCCAGCACCGAGGCTATTTTTTCAAGCGGAGCAAATTTTGCGAGTACGCCTTTTAATAAAAGTAAATTTCCTTTACCTGTAAGGCTATTGAGCAGCGGGAACATATCCTGCTTTAAATTTCCTGTCAACGAAAGTTGTGAGCTGAGTTTGCCCGCCAGAAATTTTCCAATAGGCATTAAAGATTGCATGGTGTTAAATGCATAAAAAGTTTTTTGAACATCCATGTCTTTGATATCGTAGGTGAGGCTTATGTCGGGTTTTTCTTTGTTTACCCTGGTTGCATAGCTTCCATTGATCAACAAGCTGCCATCTAAAGCATTGGCCTTTATATTTTGTAGTTCAATTTTTTCATCTGCTAAATGTAAAGTGCCGCTGATATTGCTGTAATTTACTTTATCGTACACCAATGTATTGGCTGTGGTGTGAATATTTAAATTTATGTTTGCAGGTACCGCAAAGGGCGCAGTAGTTGCAGTGGAAGTAGAAGCGGTTGTGGTATTTGTTGAAGTTGTGTTGGATGCTGTTGTTCCCATCCATTTATTCAAATCGATTTGGTCGGCATTCAAATTCAAATTTCCTCCCAATGATTGTTTGCCGGCCATATAACCGATCAGGTTACTCAGGCTGCCGTTTGCAGTAAGCTGTGAGCCTATATACGATGCAGTAGTATTTTCCAGTGTTATCAGTTTATTGTTGAAACTGATTTTTGCATTTGGAATTTTTAAGGCCTCCTGTGTTGTGGAGGATTGGTAAGCAACATTGCTAAGCAGGGCGTTGCCGTTCATGTTTATTTGATCGTACCCACCTTTTGAAATAGCAGCTTGGCTACCTGCAAAACCGGCATCGGCTTGTAAAAGTCCACTTAGCGTTGTGCCATTGGGTAGCATGCCAAATTGTTTTAAGTTTCCCAAGGTCAGTCTGCCTTTTGCATGGCCATCAAAATTCATTGTGGTTACCGGCTTCGTCAATTTTAGTGAAAAATCAACAGGATCATTGCCTATTTCAATATGCGCTGCGCTAATGTCAATCGCTGTGTTATCTGCAACGCCACCGCTATTTTGTAGAGTGGCTTTTATGTTTCCGTTTTTAATGGGTTGTGGTAAATTTTTATCGGAATAAAACAGATTACTCACATTAAAAAATCCGCCGGCCGTAAATGGGCCACTCATTTGCTGCAATGATTGAAGTGGTCCTTTAGCATAAGCATCGGCCCACACTTGTCCACTCAGCTTAGTATCTTTTTCTAAAGGCAAAAATGATTTTAGCTGGGTCAAATCTAATTTTCCTTTTGCGTCGGCATCAATATATTGAGCACTTACCGGCTGCGAATAATTAAAATGAAAATCAAAAGGCTCTTTGTCCAGTTCTAAGTGACCTTTTGAAATATTGACTACTGAATTATCAGGTTGACCATCTTTATTATAAGCATGAAGATCCAGATTGATGTTTTGAACAGGTTTTGGCAAGTCGGGGTATTGAAAGAATCCATTTTGCACTAGCAATTTTACATCGTAGGAGGGTAACTGTGCAGGCGTGTAGGTGCCTTTTACAAAACCGGCGAATGAAGCTTTGCCACCCGTTTTTACTTTTTTAAAATCTTTGGTAAACATAGCGGGTACCATGGACAGGATATTTTTAAAATCATTTTGCGGGCTACCGAATTGAATATCCATTTTTATCGTCTGTGCATTTATCATTTGCACAAAACCTTTTGCGGTCAACTGCATTGCGTTTAGGTGAATATCGTCGGTATTAAAAGTATAGGTTTGTGTTTTGGTGTCAATTTGCACTGCTGCATTCATCGTTGTTTGGGTGTGGTTAAGATAGGGAATACCATCCTGTACGAGGTCAAATGAGCGGGCTTTAGTAGAAGTATGCAATGTAAATACTTCAGAGGTAAAATTTCCACTGCCGCTATGGTTGAGGTCATTAATTTCCATATAGGTATTCGCCTGCTTGTCATCATAAATTAAAAATGCATTTGATAATTGATATTTTTTTAATTGCATCTTGAATGAAGAAGCTGATGTGTCTGCTTTATCGGTAGTGCCGGAAGTTGAAGGTTTTGCAATATCCCAATTGGCTCTGCCAAATGCGTTCATTAATAAATGAATACGGGGCTGATAAGCATATAGCCCATATATTTTTATATCTTTTCCTTTCAATACGCTAAATAACCCGGCAGTTGCTTCCAGTTTTTCTGCAGCAATCAAGGTGTCTTTTGCAAATTCTCCCTTGCCTACAATGGTAAGGCCTTTGATGCTGATGGTAGCTTTTGGAAAATGTCGTAGTAGTGAAAGCTTTACATCTTTGAAGTCAACGGTGGCGTTCAGTTGTTTGTTTATTTCTTTTTTTACTAATGCCTGCACCTGCTTTTTAAAAACTATTGGAATAATGAATAGCAGACCAATGAGTATGGCCAGCGTAATGCCACTGATTTTTAATATTTTTTTCAGTCGACGCATTTGTTATTGGTTTTTGCAAAGAAAAATTACGCCAACTTTTAGAATAATCCAGAAAAATTTACCGCACTTCCTGCATTGCTACCAGTTTTTTGTAAAAACCGTTTTGTTGTAGTAATTGCTCATGAGTACCTCTTTCTACGATTTTACCTTTTTGTAGTACAATTATCTCATCTGCATTGCGTATGGTGCTCAGCCTGTGGGCAATAACGATACTGGTACGGTGCTGCATCATATTATTAATGGCATCTTGTACAAGTCGTTCGCTTTCGGTATCTAATGAAGAAGTAGCTTCATCTAAAATCAAAATAGGAGGATTTTTTAAAACAGCCCGGGCAATAGTTAATCTTTGTCTTTCGCCTCCGCTTAGTTTGGCTCCTCTATCACCGATATTGGTATCATATTGCAGTTCTTTTTTCATGATGAAATCATGTGCATTGGCAATTTTTGCGGCATTCATGATTTCTTCAATACTGGCATTATCACTGCCCAATGCGATGTTATTTGCAATTGTATCGTTGAACAAAATGGGTTCTTGCGTTACAATACTCATTTGACTGCGTATAGACTGTAATGAGTAGTCTTTAATATTCAATCCATCAATTAATAGTTCACCATCCGTTACATCATGAAAACGGGGAACCAAATCAGCCAGTGTAGATTTTCCTGCGCCACTGGAGCCTACAAGTGCTACTGTTTTCCCTTTTTCTATTTGCAGATTGATGTTATCAAGTATAACCGCATCGTCGTATGCAAAACGAACATTGCGAAATTCAATTTTATCACTAAAGCCGGTAAGTTTTTTGCCATTTGGATTGTCATCTACGGTTACGGGTGTTTGTAGGACCTCTTCAATACGGCGGATAGCAGCCGAGCCTTTTCGCATATTACTAAATGAGGTAGAAAGTGCTTTTGCAGGATTGATGATGTTGTAAAAAATGCCGAGATAGCCTAAGAAAACAGGAGCGGAAAGTAATTTATCATTTAATACTAATCGGCCTCCAAAATAAAGTACAATGGTAAACAAAGTAACGCCCATTACTTCGGAAAGTGGCGAAGCCAGATCCCGCCGGTAGCCAATTTTATTTTTTGCTTCTAGTAATTCGTCATTTCCTTTTACAAAACGGCCTCTCAGAACTTTTTCAATATTAAATGCCTTTATTACCCTCAGGCTGCCCAATGTTTCTTCAATGGTGGAAAGTGTTTCACCCCATTTTACAGCCACAACACTGGAGTGCTTTTTCAAAGATTTTGTAATGCGGCCAATTACCAACCCCAGTACAGGAATGAGTATGAGAATAAATAAAGTGAGCGAAGGACTAATAATTAATAAAAAAGCAAGTGTGATAATAATGGTAAGCGGATCTCTTACCCATCCTTCCATACTGCCTACCAGTGAGCCTTCTACTTCGCCTATATCGGTAGTCATTCGGCTGAGTAAATCGCCTTTTCTTTTTTCATTGAAATATCCAATCGGCAGTTTCAAAACCTTATCATAAACATCTTCCCGCATATCGTTTACAATTCTGTTTTTGAGCGGGTTTAGAATATAATAGGAGAGATAAAGAAACAGGTTTTTGAAAATGATAAACAGAATAATGAGCAGACAAATAATGCCCAGCTTGGCTATATTATCGTTGGCTGATAATGTTTCCAGCAGATGATTGATGGTTTTTAGTACTACATTACTATTCGTATTTACCGGGGTTTCCTTTAAAAAAATGAGTTGTAAAAAAGGCATCAACATTCCTATGGAAATCAACGAAAAAAAGATGCTGAGTATGGTACTTAAAAAATAAAGGCCGATTTTGCCTTTGTATCGAGCCATATATTTGAAAACCCTTGCGTATTGCTTCATGAGTAGTATATCAATTAAACGGAGCAAAGTAACTAATTTTACCCCGTCTGCCGAAGGTAAATAAGGCAACATACAAAAATGGAAGAAGGAAAAAGACAGAAACAGATAGCAGGACTGCTCAATGAAGAGATGAACCTGATTTTTCAGCGGTTGGGACTAAACATGATAGCCGGAGGAATGGTTTCCATTTCTTCGGTTAAGGTAACCCCCGATTTACTGGAAGCCCGCTTTTATCTTAGTTTTTTTAAAGTGGAGGATGTCGATGCCGCTTTGCACAAAATTGAAAACCTGCATCATGAAATAAAAAAGGAGCTGGCGGCTAAGGTAAGACACCAGTTGCGCAGCATACCCGTGTTGAAGTTTTTTAAGGACGACACGTTGGATCATGTTTTCAAAATGGAAGAAATCTTTAAAAAAATAGAACAGGAGCGGGGAGATAATAACCAGAAGAAAGGTTAGCAATTGTAAGAAAATTATAAATCTGAAATTCTGAAATCCATTAATTTTTTATTTGCCTGGCGTTATTTTAAAGCCAAAAAGTCAACCAATGCTATTAACATCATTGCATGGGTTAGCATGGGTGCGATTGTCATTGGCACTGCTGCTTTAATATTAGTGTTAAGTGTATTTAATGGTTTTGAAAGTTTAGTAAAATCTCTTTATTCCGAATTTTATACTGATTTAAAAATTGTACCGGCTACCGGAAAAAATTTTACACTTACGGCTGCACAGTTACAGCAACTTAAGGGCATCAACGGTATTCGTAATTTTTCATTGATTGCCGAAGAAAAAGCATTGATTCAAAACGGGCAATATCAGTCAGTGGTTTTTTTAAAAGGGGTGGATGAAAATTATCGATACACAACAGGCGTTTCATCTTTTTTAGTAAATCATGCCGAGTATGATATAGGCAATAGCGAGTCGCCCAAATTAATAGTTGGCGAAGGTGTGGAAAATGCATTGGGCATAAGAGCGGATGCCAATATTTTTTTATTAAACGTGTATCTGCCCCGCAAAAGCAATACAGAATTGCTTAATGCTTATGAGGATATCAGCAGCGATACGGTGCGTACATCGGCAGCGTTTAAGATTCAACAGGACTTTGATAATAAATATTGCATCACCAATATCGATTTTGTAAAACGGGCTTTGAAATTTGCTGCCGATGAATATACCGGAGTGGAAATAGCCGTTAATGAAAAAGCAGACCCCGATGTGTTGAAAAATGAAATCAGAAAAATTTTAGGAGCCGGATATCTGGTGCTTAATAAATACGAACAAAACAAAGGTCTTTATTCAGTAATGTCAGTTGAAAGGTGGTTTGTTTACGGCATTCTGTGCCTCATTCTGGTGGTGGCAGCCTTTACTATGATTGGTGCTCTTACCATGCTGGTTTTAGAAAAGCAAAAAGACATTAGTGTGTTACAATCATTGGGAGCCGGCAAAAAATTAATTCAGAAAATATTTTTAACCGAAGGGATGTTGCTGGCCATCATTGGCGGTGTAGTGGGAATGTTATTGGCGCTGGGTATTGTTATTTTGCAAATGAAGACACATTTTATACCCTTAACTGGTGGTTCGTTTTTGATTGATTATTTTCCGGTCAAGCTCAGGCTGTTCGATTTTCTTTTGGTAAGTGTCACCGTTTTTGTAATCGCTTTTATTGCCGCCTGGATACCCTCTAAAAAAGCTGCTTCGCAAAATTTTTCATTGAGAAGCGAATAGATGTTATTAGATTGCTTTCATTATTTTAAATATTTACTTATGACTAAGCATGTACGAAAAACCGGATACTTGACTTTATGTATGCTATTTTTTTCAATTTTACTTTCCGGTTGTCTTACTTCGGCAAAGCTGGATAAGTATGTTGCTAAACAGTACAACAATGAACTTCCAAAAGTGACAAAGAAAAAGAAAGAGGGCATAGAAGTAACGACAGCATTAAAAGAAGGCGATTTGCAGATTTCAAATACAACCTATAAGACAGACAAGTTGCTGCCACTCATTGTGTATTGGAAATACAATCATCGGCAAAGCTGTTCGCTCAATTCAAAAATTGCAATGACGCATTTTACAAATGCAGTTTACAGTCAGGCCACAAAAACATTTACCGATAAACTAAATGGCCGCAAATTGGAATTGACATTAGATCAGGCACCCACCACATTTTCGCTAGTAGCAAAGGAAAATATGATATGGCTGATTTATGCTTTCAGCTGGGCAAAATTTTATGTAGAGCCTGACAAAAAAGACTTAATCGTTTCCTACAAATTGAGCGGAACGGAAGGCGAAAAAACCGGAAAAATTACAGTGAAGAATAATGACAGCAATGTGGGGCTTCGGTATTTCCAATCTTGGAAATCGGCTACTTCAGAATATCTTACTTTTTATAATTCAAATATGAATTATCTGGCTTCAAGCTTTATGAAGGAACTTGCAAAGGAACTTTAATGCTGAAAAACTTCAGATAGCTTTTTATCCATCTTGCATAAACGATAAAGGAAAATGCTACTTTATTCGAGTCGCAGAGTTATGATTTAATAATCGCCAAGCGTTTCCGGTAATTGCGCCAGCGCACTTGCCAGTTGTTCATCATTTGGTGCAATGCCATGCCACTCGTGGTGTCCTTCCATAAAGTCAACCCCCTTGCCCATGATGGTGTGCATCATAATACCAATGGGCTTGCCTTGGCCGGTTAATGTTTTGGCTTTTTCAAGAGTAGCAACCAGTTCATCCATATTGTTGCCATTGGTTTCTAATGTTTCCCAACCAAAGGCATCAAATTTTTGGCGGATATTGCCTAACGAAAGCACCTGATTGGTAGTGCCATCTATCTGCTGACCATTCCAGTCGATGGTAGCGATAAGATTGTCAACTTTATGATGCGCTGCAAACATGGCAGCTTCCCATATTTGTCCTTCCTGAAGCTCGCCATCGCCATGCAAGCTGAAGACAAGACCCTTATCCTTGTTTAATTTTTTAGCCATTGCAGTACCATTTGCCACACTTAAGCCCTGACCTAAAGAGCCCGAAGCCACCCTCACGCCGGGAAGATGTTCATGCGTTGTTGGATGTCCCTGTAATCTGGAATCAATTCTTCTAAAAGTTGAAAGTTCTTTAATATCAAAATATCCGGATCTTGCTAATACAGCGTAAAATAATGGAGAAACATGCCCATTGGAAAGGAAAAAAACATCTTCATCCATTGCATCCATATTAAAAGCAGGATTGTGCTTCATAATTTTAAAATACAATGCAGTAAGAAAATCGGCACAACCTAATGATCCACCCGGATGACCGCTATTGGCTCCATGTACCATTCTTACAATATCACGACGAACTTGTGTTGCAATTTTTATTAATTCAGGCATAATACTTGTTGATTTTTAAACTTTTAGTATCTTGCCGGCTCAAATACCGGATGATTGCAAAAGTGCAATCTTTTTGGATATAAACCTTGTTCTATCGCCGAACCAGCAAAAATTTATTCTTACCTGTGTCCGGAATTTTAAACCAACCTTAAAATCTGTTGTCCTGGCAAAGAACTGTTGAAGAAATTTAGAAACTGAAAAACAATTGATTTCATGTTTGGTCTTGATATATTACTAACTGCTTCGGTAGCCTTTATCATCACATTTCTTTCAATACCTGTGGTAATGCAGGTAGCAGAAAAAAAGAAATTATATGATATCCCCGACGAAAGAAAATTGCACACCAGATTAATTGCTTCGCTGGGTGGAGTTGGAATTTTTGCAGGTTTTATATTAGCTTCACTTTTATCTATTCAGGGCAGTATCAATCCCGAGTTTCAGGCATATTTTGCGGCAGCAATTGTTATTTTCTTTTTGGGATTGAAGGATGATATCATGATATTATCGGCCTCAAAGAAATTTGTAGGTCAATTACTTGCCGCCAGTATTATTATTCATTTGGGCGATTTAAGACTAGATAGCCTGCATGGCCTTTTTGGTGTTGAAAAAGTTTCAGAAGGTTTTGGATTAGCTATTACCTATCTTACGATTATCGTTGTTATGAACTCTTTTAATTTGATTGATGGGGTTGATGGTTTGGCTGCAAGTCTGGGTATTTTGAGTATGATTGTTTTCGGCATTTATTTCTTTTTTGCCGATATGCAGGCTTACGCCCTGCTTTCATTTGCAATGGCAGGCAGCCTTACCGCTTTTATTATTTTTAATCACCACCCCGCAAAAATTTTTATGGGCGACTCCGGATCCTTGATGGTAGGGATGATAAACTCAATACTGGTAATAAAATTTATTTTGGTAGCAGATAAGCCATTGGCTACTGTACCCATGAACGCTGTGGTGGCAATCGGTTTTGCCATCCTTATTGTTCCGTTACTTGATACCCTCAGAGTTTTTAGTGTAAGGATTATAAATGGTCGTTCTCCCTTCAGCCCCGATCGTAATCATATCCATCATTTATTGCTGGATAGAGGTCTTAATCATGCCGCTGTAACTTTTACCTGTGTTGCTATTAATGTGCTTTTTATTTTGTTGGCTTATTTCGGGCAACCGCTGGGACCCAACTATTTGCTGTTTATCATGCTATCCATAGCATTCTCAGGACTTGGAGTACTTTACTACCAAAAAGCCAGAAAACGCCTTGTTGTATCAAAAGATATTAACGGAAAGGTTGAAATTAAAAGGACATCTAAAATATTTGACCTTACAAAAAAGCAAAAAGCAAAAGCAGCTTCAGATAATTAATACCCCGGACAGGTGTTCTCATTTCATTTCTCTTTGTTAGTTTTGTGTTTGGCTTAAAATCAAAATATTTTTTTGTATGACAGAAGAGTTGGCATCCATTTTATCCACTGCGGATGATAGTATGAAAAAGGCAATTAATCATTTAGAAACGGAACTGATTAAAATAAGAGCTGGAAAAGCAAATCCTCAAATGATTGATGGAATAATGGTGGATTACTACGGTTCGCCTATGCCCATAAATCAGGTGGCCAATATTAGTGTGATGGATGCCCGCACTTTAAGCATTCAACCCTGGGAAAAAAATATGTTGCAACCCATAGAGCGGGCAATTATTGCAGCCAATATTGGTATTACTCCTCAAAACGATGGTGCTTTGATTCGGCTTTTTCTGCCACCGCTTACCGAAGAGAGAAGAAAAGAACTGGTAAAAAAATGTCAGGGTGAAGGCGAACATTCCAAGATTGCTATCCGCAATATCAGAAGAGATGCCATTGAACATATTAAAAAACTTCAGAAAAACGGACTTAGTGAGGATGCAGCCAAAGATGCTGAAGCAGATATGCAACAGATAACGGATAAGTTTACTGCTCAAGTAGAAAAACATTTGGATGCTAAAGAGAAAGAAATAATGTCTGTTTAATCTGTGACTATAGTTTTTTTCACTTTTGTCGCAGTATAAATTCCCAGAAGAATTATCAGCAATCCCAATAAAGTGAAAACATCAACTTTTTCGCCATTTACCCATCCCCAAAATTGTGCAATAAAAGGAATGCCATAAGTGACCATGCTGGCAAAAAGATAACCTGCCTGCTGCATCAACTTATAAAATAATAGAGAAGCAACAGTAGTGCCTATTATTCCTAAAGTAACCGAGGCAAGTGTGGCTATTATGTATTTTGACTCACTAAGCGGCAATGAAAAATAACCCGATAAAAATAAAGCGATAAAAGCAGGGATTACCAATGAAGCAAACGCAATCACTGCTACAGCCAGCGGATGTGTATTTGCCATTACTTTATCTACCATATTTACATTTAGCCCATAAAAAAAAGTGGCTAACACACAAAACCAGGCAAAGCTTACATTACCTAATGAATTGCGACCATGGTCACTCCAGTTAAAATAAAAAACGAGTGCACTCCCAATAAATGCAATGAGAATACCCTTTAATGCCTGCGAAGTTATCTGCTTGCTAAAAAAAAATGCAGCTACTATAATTACAAATATGGGTGTGAGGCTATTGAGTGTGCCCGCAAAGGCGCCATCAATTTTTGTTTCGGCCAGCGTAAATAAAAATGCAGGAATCAACGAACCTAATAGACCTGAGAGTGCAATGTAACGAAGATCAGCAGCAGCAATTTTCTTTAAATATCGGGGCACAAAAGGAACTAATACTAAGCCGGCAGATACCAAACGCAACGATGCTACCTGCCAGGAGGAAAGTATGGGTTTTGATAAATCATGATTTTCAAATAAACCCAATTTCATCAACTCGAAACTACTACCCCAAATAAAAGAAATCAAAATAAACAAACCCCATTTCGAAAATGTCAAACTGTTTTTCATGGTGGCGCAAAGTTGTGAAAAAGCAACTACTTCACAATCTTTTTATGATGGATACTTAGAATGTGTAAAAATATTTATGCCTGTTTTATTTTATTGTTTACTTTCAATTCTTAAATAATTTAGAAATCAATTTTTTTTTATGGGAATGATGAAAGAATTTAAAGACTTTGCTTTAAAAGGCAATGTGGTTGATCTGGCAGTAGCTGTTGTAATTGGAGGAGCATTTGGTGCCATTGTTACGGCTTTAGTCGATAAAATTATTATGCCAATTGTGGGAATGCTCATTGGCCAAAGATTTGATACATTAAGCGCTACAGTAAACGGGGTGCCCATACAATATGGAGCCTTTATACAAGCAGTGGTAAACTTTTTAATCATTGCCTTCGTTTTATTTATGATTATCCGGTTTATCAACAAAGTGAAGAAAAAGGAAGAAGCTCCAGCCGCCCCGGCAGCCCCATCCGAAGAGGTTACGCTGCTAAGAGAAATCAGAGATTCCTTGAAAAAGTAGCGAAAAATCTAGGTTTTTTAGCTCCGGCACAAATTCCTTAATTTTGTTAAGTCCTGTGGTTAGGATTCATTAATATCACAGGGCTTATTTTTTTTGGCTTTTTAACCTATTATCTTGCAAACGACCTCTTATCAAATAAAACTACCACAGTTTGAAGGTCCTTTTGACCTTCTTTTATTCTTTATTGAAAGGGATGAACTGGATATTTATAACATTCCAATTACTCGTATTACCAACGATTTTTTGGATTATATCCATCAAAATGAAGAACTGAATATTGAATTAAGCAGTGAATTTATTCTGTTTATTTCGACCCTGATGCGTATAAAGGCTAAAATGCTACTGCCACGCAAAGAGTTGGATGCGCAAGGAAATGAAATAGACCCTCGTGAAGAACTGGTAAATAAGATTCTGGAATATAAACGCTTTAAAGAAGCATCTGCTCAAATGGCAGAGATGGAAGCACTTCGAATGCTAAGTGTCAAAAGAGGAAATATTCATCAAGAACTTGCTGCCATAGGTGCAGAGGAAAGCGAAGGAACGGAAATACAGAATATCACCCTTTTCAAACTAATGAAAGCATTTGAAAGGGCAATGCAGAAATACAGCAACCGGTTGAATAAGCCTGTACATACCGTAGTTCCTTATAACTACACGATGGAGGAAAGCCGCGATCAAATGCTCAACCTTGCAAGAGAAGAAAAACATTTGTCATTTGAAAAAATATTTGACAGATGTGAGAACAGAGTACATGCGATTTTTCTTTTTCTCTCGCTGTTAGAGCTTGCACAGCAAAGATTTTTAAAGATTATTATTGGTGAAGGAAAAAATAATTTCATCATTGAATATAATGAGCCAGAAAACAGACTGGCCGAAATGGAAGAACCCATCAGTTAATTTAAAAATTAAAATTTAAACATCATGAAAAGATCAGCAACAGCCAATTGGAAAGGTTCCGGTAAAGAAGGTAGCGGAAAATTGATTACGCAATCCGGTGTGATTAAAAATAAAAGCTACGATTACAGAAGTAGATTTGAAGATGGCACCTACACCAATCCTGAAGAACTGATAGCAGCTGCACATGCAGGATGCTATTCTATGAAATTAAGTTTTGTATTGGGCGCAGCAGGTTTTACACCCAATCGTATTGAAACCAAATGTACGGTTACACTGCAAGATGGTGTAATAACGAATAGCCACCTGGAAGTAAGAGCCAAAGTACCTAAGTTAAGAGCTAAGAATTTTCCGCAGTATGCAGAAGAAGCAAAAGCAAACTGTCCTATCAGCAAATCGCTAAGTTGCGAGATAACGCTGGATGCGCAGCAGGTAAAAAGCTTTAAGGCTGTGGCCGGAGAATAATACTATCAATTTTTTTTATAAAAGATCCTTCCTGCCGGAGGGATTTTTTTTATTCATAAATCCAAAGCAGTATGGACTTTTTAGAGGTGTTTATTATTTTTTTCAATCGTACTAGAAAATCGGGCGACACAGTGGGGCAGCCATTACTCTGGCAAATTTCTCCATCTGTTTCTTCATTGGGCACACAACTGTGGCTGTGCAATGCTACTGTTCTTTCATAAGCTTTATTATTTGTGCTGTCAAGCCCATGTAGTTTATAAGAATAGCCCCATTTACCAATATAACTTTTGCCTATTTTATATTTTCCCAATGAAGTACAACCGCTACCAACCACATTGCTATATTTTCTTCCCTCCAGCCAATATTCATAACAATTGCCATGTGCCACAAGGCCCTTGTCAGTCACACTGTCTTTTTTTAAATTGTAAATAAAAAATCTATTGTGGCCCGAGGGAAGCCCCACTTCTATGAAAAAAACAGTTTGTTGGTTATAGCCATTTTCTTTTGTAAATTTTTTGGCCTCAGCGGCAAACGCTATCAATTTTTTTTCTGAATCATTTTTAAGCCTGTTGCCAATATCAGTTCTGTTTTTAGGTTGAATATGCTTCCAAAAGACAACTCTGGGAAACCAGGAAACCATAAAGCAGGAAATAATAATAACTAGTATCAGGCGATGCACTTTCATAAAACAACTGTTTGCCAATACGGAGAGATGCGGAGTAAACGATTATCCACAAACCGAAATTTTACAAGGCTTGTTAAACTAATGTTGGGAAACTAAAATCGCCAACCGGCATACAACTGCACGACATTGTTTTTAATAAATTCTTTGGGTACAAACCCATGCGTACCGCCACCAACGGGCTCTTCCTTATTCAGGTTTTGAAGACTTACATTCATTCTGCCTCCAATAAACAATCCTTTAAAAGGCGTTACTTGTACTCCACCCACCACACCATAATCAAACCTGTTGAAATAGTCAAACAAACTGCTGCCACTACCGCCGGTGCTATCCACTGCAGCATTCATAAGAAACGCTGCCTGACCACCCACATGCACTTCAAACCTTTTTGAAAAATTGAATGTAATAAGTTGAGGCAATAGCAGATAATCAAGATTTACTGTACCTGTGTTGGTATTACTTTTATAATCATATCCCTGACGGGAAAGCATCAGTTCAGTTCGAAATCCAATTAGTTTTTTTGGCTTGGGTGCTATGTATCCTCCTACCATAAAACCCGAACGACTATCTGCATTGATGCCGGCGGTTTTGGTAACGTTTACAAAATTGTATCCTGCTTTTACACCAATGGTAATTTGTGAATTTCCAAAGACAGGAATCAACCATAATAATAAAGCAATTTTCTTCATAGCATTATTGCTTGAAAAAGTTAATGCAATACGGATGTTTCAGTATGCTCTCTCATCATTTGTATTACTGTTTCTCTTATTGCCTCAGCATCATAAGCACATTCACGATGTAGTTCTTTGGGTGTACCATGTTCTACCAATCTATCAGGTATGCCCAGCATTTTCACATTTGCATGATATTGATGCTCATTCATAAACTCCAATATTGCCGAACCAAACCCACCTTTGATGCTGCCATCTTCTACGGTTATTACTTTATTGAATTTTGAAAACACTTCATGTAGCAAAACCTCATCCAGCGGCTTTACAAAACGCATATCATAATGAGCAGGATCTAATCCTTCAGCTTTCAAATCCCGAATTGCTGAGGCAGCAAAATTTCCGGGATGACCTATGGTAAGTATGGCAATATTTTCTCCATCTTTTAATTTTCTGCCTTTGCCAATTTCAATCTCCTTCATTTCGGTTTTCCATTCGGGCATTACACCTTCGCCCCTGGGGTAGCGTATTACGAAAGGAAGTTGAGTAGATGCTAACTGAGCGGTGTACATCAGGTTTCTCAATTCACTTTCATTCATAGGCGAACTGATGATCATATTGGGGATACACCTCATATATGAAATATCATAACATCCATGATGTGTGGGCCCATCATCGCCAACAAGACCGGCACGGTCCAAACAAAAAATTACCGGAAGCTTTTGAAGTGCAACATCATGTATTACCTGGTCATAAGCTCTTTGCATGAAAGAAGAATAAACATTACAGAAAACCTTCATTCCCTGTGTAGCCATACCGGCGCTTACGGTAACCGCATGTTGCTCTGCTATGCCTACATCAAATGCACGATGAGGCATTTTTTCCATCATATATTTTAAAGAACAACCTGAAGGCATAGCGGGAGTAACGCCAAACACTTTTTCATTTTTTTCAGCCAGCTCTATTATTGTATAGCCAAAAACATCCTGATATTTTGGAGGCTGTGGCAGGTCATATCTTTTCTTTTGAATTTCACCGGTTATTTTGTCAAACAATCCGGGGGCATGCCATTTCGTTTGATCTTTTTCGGCCAATGCATAACCTTTTCCTTTGGTAGTGATGATGTGCAGAATTTTTGGCCCCGGTATATTTCTTAGATCTTTTAATGTATCCACCAGTTTGGCAATATTGTGCCCGTCTATGGGTCCAAAATATCGAAGTTTTAATGCTTCAAAAAGATTGGCATGACTGCTCATCAAACCTTTCAGCCCATCGGTAAGTTTATGCCCCATTGTGCGGCTAAAGTTTTTTCCTACCGGTAGTTTTCCAAGTAGGTTCCAAACTTCATCTTTAATCTTGTTGTAAGTAGGAGAAGTCGTAATGTCAGTTAAATATTCTTTTAGCGCACCGGTATTTGGGTCAATGCCTATTCCATTGTCATTTAAAATAATCAGCAAATCGGTATCAGCCACACCAGCATGGTTCATACCTTCAAAAGCAAGCCCAGCCGTCATTGCACCATCTCCAATAATGGCAACCGCTTTTCGGTCTGTTTCTCCTTTGTATTTTGCTGCCATAGCCATTCCCAAAGCAGCTGAAATAGAAGTGGATGAATGGCCTACGCCAAAACTATCATATTCACTTTCGCATCTTTTTGGAAAACCACTTAGTCCTTTATATTTTCTATTAGTTTCAAATTGATCTCTTCTGCCGGTTAATATTTTATGTCCGTATGCCTGATGGCCTACATCCCACACCAATTGATCGTAGGGCGTATGATACACATAATGAAGTGCTGTGGTAAGCTCCACTACGCCGAGGCTGGCTGCAAAATGGCCGCCATGCACACTCACTACATCAATAATAAACTGACGCAGTTCATCACATACCTGATGAAGTTTTTCACGAGGTAATTTTTTCAAATCGTCGGGCGAATTGATGGTTTGTAAAAGGGGGCCGGCAGCGATGTTCATTCAGAAAATTTTGCGCTGTAAAATTAGGTTATTTTAAAAGGCATTTGCTAATGAATTCTTAATAAATGTAGTGCTATTTTCAAAAGAATACCCATTTGTAGAAGGAATTGGCCATTGGTATATTATGACCATTTGCATAGAATGAAATTTGTAGATTTGTTTAATGCAAATCAAGGGTACAAAACAATTGTATTGGATTCTTCAGGCTTTTGGCTGGGGTGTAGTGGGGCTTACTATGTGGTTTTATGCCCGAAATTATCAGGTGCATATTTCCGGCACTATGCTTTTGGGTAGAATAGGTGTTGTTTTTGTTACAGGAATCATGGTATCTCATGTATTACGCACTGTAATAAAGCAAGGTGGCTGGATGTTGCAACCTATAGAAAAAGTAATTCCCAAGTTGATATTGGGCGTTATCTGTGCTTCACTTACTTATAGTTTTATTGTAATTAAAGCGTTGGATTTTTTTCAACTGACTATTGAAAAGGCAAAGCCACTTCCCTTTAGTTCAAGACTGGCAGGTTATACAGTGGATAACAGTATGTTTTTTCTTCCCTGGGTGCTTATCTATTATTTCTATCATTTTTTTCGCAAAAGCCAGAAGCAGCAAATGGATGCTTTAAAAATGGAAGCATTGATTAAAGAGTTGGAACTAAAAACTATTAAAGCACATATCAACCCGCATTTTATCTTTAATTCTCTTAACAGCATCAGGGCTTTGGTAGATGAAAACCCACAAAGAGCAAGGGCTGCGGTTACAGAGCTTAGCAATATTTTGCGAAGCAGTATGCAAACCGAAATTCAGGAAACTGTTCCATTTGAAAAAGAACTGGACATTGTAAAAGATTATCTGGCACTGGAAAACATGAGATTTGAAGACCGTTTAAAGATTGAATATGATGTAGATGAAGATACGCTGGACAGCCCTGTGCCGCCCATGATGCTGCAAACCCTGGTTGAAAATGCAATTAAACACGGCATCAGTAAGCAGGTAGGAGGAGGTACAGTAAAGGTTACTTCTGATTTTATTGACGATTTTCATGTGCTTACTGTTCAAAACACAGGTCAATTAAACGGATATAAAAATAATGGTGAGGGCTTTGGCATTTCAAGCACTACCAACCGGCTAAACTTGTTGTATGGCGAAAAAGCAAAATTTGAGATTAAACAAATTAATGGAAGCCAGGTTGAAGCCAAAGTATTGATACCGGTAAACATTCATTAAATAAATATTTTTAAAAATTTGAAATATGAAAGCTATCATTATCGATGATGAAAGACTGGCAAGAACAGAGCTAAAGAAACTACTACAGGACTACCCTGAAGTAGAAGTAATTGATGAAGCCGCCAATGCAGATGAAGGAATTTCAAAAATTGAAAGTTTAAATCCTGACTTGGTTTTCCTGGATATACAAATGCCGGGAAAAACGGGATTTGATATGCTGGAACAATTGGAAAAAGCGCCTCAAGTAATTTTTACAACAGCCTATGACGAGTTTGCCTTAAAAGCATTTGAAGTAAACGCCTTAGACTATCTGGTAAAACCGGTAGAGCCTAAAAGACTTGCAGATGCTATTCATAAGCTACAGGCAATAGAGCAAAAGGAAACCCGTGCAGAAGGTGAATACACGAATAATAGTATTTTATCAGAAAACGATCAGGTATTTGTAAAAGATGGTGAACGCTGCTGGTTTGTCAAGCTAAGTGAAATACGACTGTTTGAAAGTGTAGGCAATTATGCTAAAGTATTTTTTGGTACCAATAAACCGCTTATTCTAAAATCGCTGAATGCGCTTGAAGAAAGATTGGATGAAAAAACTTTTTTCAGAGCAAACCGAAAGCATATTGTAAATCTGAGAATGGTAGAAAAAATTGAGCCTTATTTTAATGGAGGCCTATTGCTAGATCTGGCCGGTGGCGAAAAAATTGAAGTAAGCAGAAGACAAACGGTGAAGTTTAAGGAGATGATGAGTTTGTGAGGAAGGGTGAGGGGGGAGAAGATTGAGATTGAGGTTGAGGTTAAGGATGAGGTTGAGATTGAGGTTAAGGATGAAGTTGAGATTGAGGATGAGGTTAAGGATGAGTTTTTTTTGATTTATAAAACTTTTATAGAATATTAGAATGCAAACGAAAAGATTAATATTTAGCGGATGGTTCTTATTTACGTCCGCTTTTTTATTTGCACAAGACATCAATAAAATAATCACCGAAAAAGAAGTTGAAAGAATTGAAAGGAAACTGGCTTCAGATGAAATGCGTGGCCGAAAAACTTTTTCTCCGGAAATTGATAGTGCCGCAGCATTTATTGCAGCTGAGTTTAAAAAAATCGGATTACAAACGATAAACAACTCGGGGAGTTATTTACAGCAGTTTTCATTGGTAAAGACGAAGACTTTAAGTACGTTGACCTTTTTGGATGGTATTGAATTAAGCCCACAAAATGTGGCAGTAAGCAGTAATCAGATTCCATTGCTGATTGATGAAAACTCCGGATACGAAACGGCTTTTATCAAACCAGGTGAAAAACTGAATAAAGAAGCATTCAGACTTTCACAATCAGGAAAGAACATGATCGTATTTGTTGATAGCAGTTATGCTGCAGAATTTTCAAATTTATCATTTGGCAAAAGAGCAGCGCTGCGAAAAAATAATAGTGTTGTTTTTTTACTTACCAATCAGGTTCCCAAAAAATTCTCAATAGACGTAAAGTTGGAAAACACAGAGCAGCACCTTTCAAATGTGTTAGGCATTCTGCCGGGAAAAAATAAGTACGCAACCGGTGATCTTCAAAGTGATGATATCGTTGTTTTTTCGGCGCATTATGACCATATAGGTGTGGGCAAGCCGGTAAATGGCGATTCTATTTATAATGGTGCCAATGATGATGCATCGGGAACAACGGCCGTAATGATGTTGGCGAAGTATTTTAAAGAATTAAACAACAATGACAGAACCCTTGTATTTGTTGCTTTTACTGCAGAGGAAATAGGTGGGTATGGATCGCAGTATTTTTCAAAACAAGTAAATGCCGATGGCGTAGTGGCTATGTTTAACATAGAAATGATAGGCACCGAATCAAAATGGGGAAATAATTCAGCTTATATTACAGGGTACGATAAAACGGATATGGGCGAAATATTAAATCAGGATTTAAGATTCTCAGGTTTTACATTCTACCCCGATCCCTATCCCGATCAACAATTATTTTTTAGAAGTGATAATGCTACATTGGCATTATTGGGAGTGCCTGCACATACAATATCAACCTCCAAAATGGATAGCGAACCTAACTATCATAAACAAAGTGATAGCATAGAAACGCTTAACCTGAAAAATATGACGGAGATTATAAAAGCGATTGCCATCAGTTCCAAAAGCATAGTGGCAGGAGAATCTACACCATCCAGAGTAAAGACAGCTGATCTGCGTTAAACTTTTACAGGTACACTGTGTACGGCATCACTCATTTGTTTAATAAGTGAAACATCCTTTTCAATGGCATTTCCTACGACAATTACATCGGCACCTGCCTTGCAGTTTAAATATGCATTTTCCGGATTCGTAATGCCACCGCCAATAATTAATGGAGCGGCTATCTGATCGGCGACAGTCTTTATCATGCTTTCTGAAATCGGCCTTTTGGCTCCACTGCCGGCATCCATATAAATTAATTTCATCCCCAGCATTTCGCCTGCCATAGCCGTACACATAGCAATATCATTTTTATCTGCCGGAATAGGTGCAGCATTGCTGATATAGGAAACAGTGGTAGGCGCACCTCCATCAATCACAATATATCCGGTAGGCATGATTTCTAATCCGCTTTGTTTTACAAATGGAGCAGAAACTACATGTTGTCCAATTAATAATTCAGGATTGCGGCCGGAAATAAGCGAAAGATATAACAATGCATCTGCATATTTGCTGACCTGCGATGGACCACCCGGAAAAAGCAAAACCGGAATATTACAGTTTTGCTTCAACTGTTGTATGCAGGCATCCAAATGATTTGAAATTACCAAACTACCTCCCACCAGAAAATAATCGACATGGGCAGCAACGGAGCGATCAATAATTTCATCCAACAAAGCAGGGTTTACTTTATCAGGATCAATAAGCACCGCAAAAGATTTTTGTCCTTTCTTTTTCCTTGCTTCAAGTTCAGTATAAATAGATACACGCATTCGGCACAGTTTGCTTACTACAAAAATGCAAAAAACTTCTTGTATTGCCCATTCTTGTTTTTTGAAACTCTCTGCGAATTATTATTGTGACAAACAGTGAAAAACAAACCCCCCATTTTAAAAAAAGGATTCTGTTTTTCTTTTTTCATTGGGGGATGCGAGGGCTAATGCAGAACTGCTAAATAACCAAATAAAATTCCTCTATTTTTTTGAAACCGATGTGTAAAAACGGCCAAATGCAATACTGTATTGGGTTGGATTGTTTTACACAACCCTTTTCCACAAATGTGAATATTTACACCTATGAATTTTCGTTTGTAAAAAATATTTTCGTCGTGGACGATTAAAGATTGATTTACATCTAACCCCCATAAATTCTTTTTAGATATGGCTACCAAAACCAAAGCTTCCCGCCAGGCAGCGGGCTTGCAGTTTTCACGTCGCTTTACCCGGCAAGACGTGAACGTGTACGATATGTTTGAATATGACTATCGTACTTCCATAATCCGAAATACCAATGGTGAAGTGGTATTTGAAATGAACAATGTAGAAGTGCCTAAACAATGGAGTCAGATAGCAACTGATATTCTTGCACAAAAATATTTTCGTAAAGCAGGTGTACCACAGCCTGATGGCAGTCTTGGTAGAGAAACATCGGCAAAGCAGGTAGCACATCGTATGGCCAACTGCTGGCGAGTATGGGGCGAACGTTACGGATATTTTGCATCTACCCATGATGCACAAATATTTTATGAAGAGTTGGTGTATTCTATTTTGAATCAAATGTGTGTGCCCAACAGTCCGCAATGGTTCAATACCGGCCTGCATGAGAGCTATGGCATTACCGGAAAACCACAGGGACATTATTATGTTGACCCCAAAGATGCCGTATTAAAAAAATCAACCAACGCTTATGAAAGGCCGCAGCCTCATGCTTGCTTTATATTAAGTGTAAATGATGACTTGGTAAACGAAGGCGGCATCATGGATTTGTGGGTACGAGAAGCACGTATATTTAAATATGGTTCCGGTGTAGGAACTAATTATTCTAACCTTCGTGGTGCAGGCGAAAAGCTGAGTGGTGGAGGCAGTTCATCTGGACTCATGAGTTTCCTTAAAATAGGCGACCGTGCAGCCGGTGCTATTAAAAGCGGTGGCACTACACGCAGAGCCGCCAAAATGGTTTGTCTGGATCTTGACCATCCGGAGATTGTGGACTTTATAAACTGGAAAGTAGAAGAAGAGAAAAAAGTTGCAGCTTTAATTGCTGCCGGTTATCCATCGGGCTATGAAGATGAAGCCTACAGAACTGTAAGCGGACAAAACTCCAATAATTCAATACGTATTCCCAATGAGTTTTTTGAAAAATTGGATAACGATGAGGACTGGGAGTTGAAAGGAAGAATGGATGGAAGAGTAATGAAAAAAATTCCGGCTCGTGAACTTTGGAATCAAATTGCCTATGCAGCATGGCGCTGTGCCGACCCCGGTACTCAGTATAATACTACTATAAATGAGTGGCATACCTGCCCCGAAGGTGGTGAGATCAGAGCATCAAACCCTTGCTCTGAATATATGTTTCTTGATAATACTGCTTGTAATCTGGCCTCTGCCAATCTGATGAAGTTTTTCGATACCGAAACCAATCAGTTTGATGTAGCAGGATATGAATATAATACCCGCTTGTGGACCGTGGTACTTGAAGTTTCAGTATTAATGGCTCAGTTCCCTTCTCAGGAGGTAGCACAATTAAGCTATGAGTACCGTACATTGGGATTGGGGTATGCCAACCTGGGTACCATGCTTATGGTAAGTGGTATTGCTTATGATAGCGAAGAAGCAAGAGGCATTGCCGGCGCCATTACAGCTATTATGACAGGCATTGCATACAAAACTTCCGCAGAAATGGCTGAAGTGCTGGGCGCATTCCCTCGTTTTGAAGAAAACAAAGCACACATGATGCGTGTAATGCGCAATCATCGCCTGGCAGCTTATGATGCCGATGAATATGAAGGACTAAGTCTGAAGCCTCAAGGTATTCATGCAAAATATTGCCCTGATTATTTGTTGAAAGCAGCCTGCAAAGCATGGGATGATGCAGTGGAGCTGGGAGAAAAATATGGCTATCGCAATGCTCAGGCTACGGTAATAGCACCTACAGGTACTATTGGGTTAGTGATGGATTGTGATACAACAGGAGTAGAGCCTGATTTTGCACTGGTGAAATTTAAAAAACTTTCCGGAGGTGGTTATTTTAAAATCATTAACCAATCAGTACCAACGGCTTTAAAAAATCTGGGCTATACTGAAACCGAAGCTGATAAAATAATAAAATATGCTACCGGTACAGCTTCCTTTGCCGGTGCTCCATTTATCAATCATCAGACATTAAGCGAGAAAGGATTTATTGCCGATGAGATAAAAAGATTAGATGCAGCAGCGTTGACAGCTTTTGAAATTGGATTTGTATTTAATAAATATACGCTGGGTGAGGAATGTATGCAGCGTCTTGGATTTACGCCGGAGCAATACAACAATTTAGAATGGAGAATGATAGATGCTTTAGGATTTACTGATGAGCAAATAGAAGCCGCCAACGATTATGTATGTGGTACCATGATGCTGGAAGGCGCACCCGGATTGAAAGAAGAACATCTTCCGGTTTTTGACTGTGCCAATAAATGCGGACAAAAAGGTGAACGCTATATTCATGCTCATGGTCATATACGTATGATGGGTGCTACACAACCTTTCATCAGTGGTGCCATTTCCAAAACAATCAACCTGCCACATGAAGCAAAAGTGGAAGAAATAGCCGATGCTTATTATTTAAGCTGGAAATTGGGATTGAAAGCCAATGCACTTTATCGTGATGGTTCTAAATTGAGCCAACCCCTCAGCAATAAAAGTGATAAAAAGAAAAAAGACGATACACAGGCAGTTGCTGCTACAGTTGAAGAAGTAGCTGCACCGATGGAATCAAATATCGTTGACCTTGGAAAACTAACCGTAGAAGAACTACTGGAAGAAGTACAAAAAAGAGTACAGGCTTCGCCCGATACAAAGCTAAAGCGAAAACTGGCCAGCATAGTAGAAAGAAGAACCTTACCTGCAAAGCGTCGTGGATTTGTACAAAAAGCGAAAATCAATGGTCAGGCAGTATTTCTGCGCACTGGCGAGTATAGTGATGGAACGCTGGGAGAAATATTTATTGATATGGCGAAAGAAGGCGCTACGATGCGCAGTATGATGAACTGTTTTGCTATCTCCATTTCAATTGGCTTGCAATATGGTGTGCCGCTGGAAGAGTTTATAGATAAGTTTGCCTTCACCCGTTTCGACCCATCAGGTTTTGTAGAGCATCCCAATATTAAGTCCACAACTTCTATTGTTGACTTTATCTTCCGTGTGCTGGGTTACGAATATCTGGGCAGAACGGATCTGGTGCATGTTTTAGACAAGCCAGAGGTATTAAATACAGGCGGCGATGATTGGGACGATATTCCTTCCAATGGAGGATTGGAGTATGCAAAAGAGCAGGAGTTGAGTAGTGTACGTGTTACCCCTTCATCGGGAAGTACAGTAGCACCTCAATCAAAAAAATCTGTAACACAAACCGTGAAGGCTGAAAGCAGCTTGGATGCCATGAATGCAATGAACAAAAAAATGCAAGGCGATGCACCGGCATGTACCAATTGCGGGCACATAACCGTACGCAGCGGCACTTGCTACAAATGCCTGAACTGTGGTACACAAGGCGGTTGTTCTTAAAAAAAAGCATTAGGACGCTCCGGCTGATTGTAAACTTAGCCGGATAAGAAAAACCAATACAGAACAATAAAAAACCGTATCAATTTATTTTGGTACGGTTTCTTTTTTCAGGTTATGAAATCATAATTTGTCCGGGTCAAAGTCAAGTGAAATAGAGTTCATACAAAAACGCTTATAAGTAGGAGCCGGGCCATCGTCAAAAATATGACCCAGATGCGAGCTGCATCTTGCACACAGTACTTCTGTTCTGTCCATACCATAAGAATGATCGGGTTTATACAAAACGCTATTAGGTCTTGATGCTTCAAAGAAGCTGGGCCATCCGCAGGTGCTGGCAAATTTTGCTTGAGAGCGAAAAAGTTTATTGCCACACACGGCACAATAATAAGTTCCCTTTTCATCAGTATTCCAGTATTTTCCGGTAAATGCTTTTTCGGTATTGGCTTCGCGGGAAACTGCATATAAATCGGCAGGCAGAATTTTTTTCCATTCTTTATTGCTTACTTCCAGTACAGCTGTATCTGTTCTGGAATAAAAGTGATTATTACTATGCGGGTTGTTCATTTTTAATTTATCGGCAAATACTTTTTTAAATTTTTCCAGTTTGGGTTGTATCACCATTCTGCAATATGGCTCATTCATATTATTTTCATAATAATCCTGATGATAATCTTCGGCTGTATAGAAAACAGTCAAGGGACTTATTTCAGTTACAATTTTATTATCATATACTTTTTCTTCATTCAGTTTGTTGATATAGTATGTTGCTAATTTTTTTTGTTCATCGTTATGATAAAAGATCGCCGACCGGTATTGGGTACCTATATCATTTCCCTGCCTATTGAGTTGTGTGGGGTCGTGTGCTACAAAAAACGCCTGAAGTAATTCGTCGTAACTGATTTGCTCAGGATCATAAATTACATTGCAGGCTTCTGCATGTCCGGTAGTGCCGGCGCATACTTGTTTGTAAGTAGGTTTGGCTACTTGGCCACCTGTATAGCCCGATATTACCTGAATGACGCCATCCAGTTGTTTGAGCTGTCCTTCTACACACCAGAAGCAGCCCCCGGCTAGGGTAGCTGTGTCGGTTTTAATATTGTTTGTTGTTTGGGTTTTTGTGTTGCTCATAGTGTTGGTGATTTTTGTTTCTTTCAATGAATGATTTGATTGTCCGCAGGCAATCAATGGTCCCAATAAACACCACTGAAGTAAGCGTGTTAGTTGATAAAATTTCATCACTGTAGTTTGTAAAATTAGTATATGAAAGTAAGGTACGAACAAACCTCATTTAATGATTTCCTCAAAAGGAAAAACTACTGAATTTTAACAATTAAGAATATCAGAATCGGTTCTGTGATTTTTTGAAAGACGAGAGGTAATATACAAAATTTAACAAGTATATTTTTTATTGGCTCCGGAATCTTTACCATTTTATGTAGTAATACAACTATAAAGTGCAGAATTTGTTTTTTGATTATCAACAAAGCTTAGATTTTTGGCAAACTTTCAAAATACTATCTAAATTTTCTTTATGAAAAACAAATATGTATTATTTATGGTGCTGGTAATGCTGGCGATTCAATCTTGCCACAGGGCAATGAGCCCATATGAAGCGGCGAATAAACCAAGAGGGAAAAAGTGCAGGGAAATTAAATAAATGAATAAATTTTTAAGATGCACCAAATACATTATTTACTGCACCTTCCAGCATAGGGAATTTTTCTACAACATAATTTTTAATAGTTGAAATAGCTTGTTTGGCTTGCGCCTCAGTAAGTCCGGCTTCTTTAACCAGTTTTTCAATAAGTTCATTCATGCGTATTAATATCTAAGTTAATTTGAAATTTATTTTTTACGGATCGGCAAAGATTAGTCATGAATTAATCAATCTATACATTACGCCACTTTCAGTAAACTCAGTTTTCCTTTTTCAAACTTACGTTGTGCATATTCCAGATTGAGGGTGAATTGTTTTTCTTTAGAAGAAGGCAGATCAAACATGGCATCGGTAAGAATGCCTTCGCAAATACTGCGCAGCCCTCTGGCGCCCAGTTTATATTCAACTGCTTTTTCAACCATAAAATCGAGTACATCTTCTTCTATAGTAAGGGTGATGCCTTCCAGTTCAAACAACTTTTTATATTGTTTCATCAATGCATTTTTAGGTTCGGTGAGTATAGAACGAAGGGTGGAAGCATCTAAAGGATCTAAATGAGTAACCACCGGCAAACGACCCAAAAGCTCCGGTATCAGTCCAAAGCCTTTCAAATCGGTAGCATTGATATAACGCAACAAATTTTTCTTCATACTTTCCTGCGCTTCTTTATCTACATTGAAGCCGATCGTATTGGTCTGCACCCGGCGGGCAATTATTTTGTCCACTCCGTCAAATGCACCACCGCAGATGAAAAGTATATTTTGTGTATTGATACGTATCATTTTCTGCTCAGGATGTTTTCTGCCACCTTGCGGAGGTACCAGCACATCGGTTCCTTCGAGCAATTTCAACATGCCTTGTTGTACACCTTCGCCACTTACATCACGAGTAATGGAAGGATTGTCGCCTTTGCGTGCTATTTTATCTATCTCGTCAATATATACAATTCCCCTTTCGGCAGCTTGTACATCATAGTTACATACCTGCAATAAGCGGGTGAGAATACTTTCTACATCTTCGCCTACATATCCGGCTTCTGTAAATACGGTTGCATCTACTATAGCAAATGGTACATTGAGCATGCGGGCTATGCTTTTGGCAAGCAGGGTTTTGCCTGTTCCTGTTTCACCCACCATGATGATGTTACTTTTCTCAATCTCCACATCATTGGCGCTTTCTTTATTTTTTTGTTGTAATCGTTTGTAGTGATTGTAAACGGCTACTGCCAATACTTTTTTTGCTTCATCCTGACCTATCACATACTCATCTAAAAATTTCTTTATCTCAATTGGCTTTTTTACGGTAAGCTTAAATGAGGAAATTGCTTTTTCGTCTTTTATCGTTATTTCCTGTTCAATAATTTCCTGGGCATGCGCTACACAACTTTCGCAAATATGACCTTCAATACCTGCAATGAGAATTTTAACATCTACATCATCGCGGGTGCGGCCACAAAAGGAACAATGAAGTGGATTTTTTGCCATGATCGTTTATTTATGACGGATTAAAATTATAATAGTAACATACAAAAATATAAAACCATTCCGGTAAAAGAATGGTTTTACAGTTATTTATATCTAAATCCTTCGCTCTGAATGTTTTATAGTTTGTCTAATAATTTGTCGGCTATGCCATAAGCAATAGCTTCCTCAGCATTCATCCAATGGTCGCGGTCAAAGTCTTTCATTATCTGCTCAAAGGATTTGCCACAGTTTTTGGCCAAAATATTTGCACTTATTTCTTTTACTTTCTTTGTTTGTACAGCTTGTATTTCCAGGTCAGTACTTACACCTTGTATATATCCACCAATGGATGGCTGATGAATCATCACTTCACCATGAGGAAAAATATATCGTTTGCCTTTGGTACCACCACTTAATAAAATGGAGCCCATGGAAGCGGCTAAGCCCATACAAATCGTACTTACCGGACTTTTTATCATTTGCATCGTATCATACATCACCATGCCGCTGGTAACCACGCCACCCGGACTATTAATATACAGTTTGATTTCTTCATCGGGTTTATCGGCATCCAGTAGCAGCAGTTTTGCAACTACATCCTTAGCACTTTTATCGTCCACTACACCCCAGAAGTAAATGCTTCTTTTTTCAAAGAAAAGTGCTTCTAATTTTTTATTGAACATTCCCAAATCACTTTTGGGTGTTTCTTCTTTTTCTTCATCTTCATTTAAAAAGTGTGGATTGTATTTGAATTGCTCTTGTTTCATTTTGTTTTTAATTAAAATACTAAAATTGAAAGTGAAAGCTTATGCAGATTTTTGTTTGCGTGGATTGGTAAGTAATACTTCATCAATTAATCCATATTCTTTTGCTTCAGCAGCCTTCATCCAGTTATCACGGTCAAAGTCTTTTTCTATCTGTTCAATGGCTTTGCCTGTATGTAAATGAACGACTTCGTATAATTCCTGTTTCAGTTTGCGAATTTCATTTACCGTGATTTCTATATCACTTGCTTGTCCGCCAATGGCTCCACTCGGCTGGTGCATCATGATTCGTGAATGTTTCAATGCCGCTCTTTTACCCTTGGTACCTGCTCCTAAAAGTACACAAGCCATAGAAGCAGCTACGCCAATACAAATAGTAGAAATATCGGGGCTTACAAATTGCATGGTATCATAAACGCCTAAACCTGCATATACACTGCCGCCGGGGCTGTTGATGTACATATTTATATCTCGGGTACGATCGGTACTATCCAAAAATAAAAGTTGTGCTGTTACAATATTAGCGATCTCATCATTAATGGGATAGCCGAGAAAAATAATACGATCCATCATCAGGCGGCTATACACATCCATAACAGCTATGTTGAGCGAACGCTCTTCAATGATGTTGGGCGTCATACCTGTTACCAGATGCGATGCATAACTATGCAATGTATTGCTGGATAGACCACGATGCTTCACAGCGTATTTTTCAAATTCGGAGTTGAAAGACATGAGTTGTTAATTAATTATGATAAAGGGTTTAGGGTAAAGTGATAAAGTTGTAAAGTTTAAAGTGTTTTGTGATGCATCAAATATCCGTCCAATTGTCAAAACCACAAAATTGCCGTCATGAATTACAAAAAATAAGACGATTTGACATAAAAAAGGTTCCGACAATGCGAAACCTTTTATCAATTGCGTATAAAATTTGATTAATGATGATGGTGTTGGTGTTCTTCTACCATTTTTGAAAAGTCATCGGCACTTATATCCACTTCATCCGGCTTTACCTGAGTGGCTGCCCATTCAAATATCTTTTGAGTTTGCATGCGATGGTAGGCGTCCTCTACAAATTTTCTGTCCTTCATCATTTTTTCTACATAGTCGTTTACCCAGGGTTGGTCGTCGCTCAGGTTGGCACCGCCCATGTAGCTGAATAGCTGATGTTTGGCAAATGACTTTATTTCATCCGGTGCTACTTCAATATTATTATCACCAACAATCTTTTCGGTGATTAATGTCCATTTGAGCTGATTCAAAAACTTAGGAAATTCTTTTTCAACGTCTTCATCTTCCTTCACCACATCGCCCTGCGTCTTTATCCATTTTTTTAAAAACGCTTCAGGAAATTCAATATGGGTGTGATCGAGCAATTGATGATAAGCCTGATCGTGAATCTGATTATCAGATTGCGATTTCCAATACTTCTGAATTTCTTCTTTTATCTTATTGCGAAAATCAGATTCTGTTTTTACTTCCTGACCGGGATAAAGTTGATTATAAAAATCTTCATTTAGTTCTCTTTTTTCTAACTGACCGATTTTTGTAATCTCAATTGAAAAAGATTTTGAGGCTGCGTTTTCTGTTTCTTTTAATCCCAGATCAGAGATAATCCATTCTCTTTCTTTTTCATCAAAAGCCTCTTTTAAAGTAGCCATTATTGCATCGCCGTTTTTCTTTCCAATCCAGTTTTTACGAATGGATTCAGCAAAATATTTTACCAATAATGAATTATCTTTTGTAATACCGCTTTCTATTTTATTTCCTGCATCGTCCGTTTCAGAAAAAATTACATTGAGCACATTTTCTTCAGAATCAACTGCCTCTAAATCCTTCATGTTGCCATACCGATTTTGCAGTCTCTCTACTTCACTGTTTATCATTTCGTCGGTAACCGTAACGATATAACGGGTTGTTTTTGCCTTAGCCAAATCAGCAAGCTGGAATGCCGGCTTCATTCCTATTTCGAAATTGAAACTATAATCAGCAGGATTATTTACATCTAATTGTTTTACATCTGCCTCAACAGGAATAGGTTGAGCGAAGATTTCAAACTTTTCATTTTGCAAATGACTAATCAATTCACGATCTACTGTTTTTAAAACTTCATCGGTAAACAGAGATGAGCCATACATTTTTTTAATAAGTCCGGCCGGAACCATTCCTTTTCTAAAACCGGGAATATTTGCCTTTTTACTGTATTCTTTCAGGGCTTTTTCAAACGAGGGCAGGTAATCGGTTTTTTCCAGTTTCACTGTCAGTTTTTCGTGTAGCAGCCCAATATTTTCTTGTGTAATTGTTGCCATTGCTTTTATTTGAATATTAAATAACGAACAAGGAATTAAAAATGATGAAGGGGAAATTGAAAATTCTTAATTCCCTGTTCTTCTGTCCGATATTTGAAGTGTCCGGATGGAGGGACTCGAACCCCCACACCTTGCGGCATCAGATCCTAAGTCTGACGTGTCTACCAATTTCACCACATCCGGTTTCGCTTTGATAAAACGGGCTGCAAAGGTAGGGCATTTATCTATTAAATTGTATAGAAAATTGATTAATGTCATTTATATGAAAATTTTAAAATTCCAATATAAAAAAATGTAAGTTTGACCAACCGACCTATCCCTGTAATCAATTCAATATACTTCTGCTATTCCTGTAGAAAATCCTTTGTTCATTCATCAATATTGATGGCTGAATCGCATTTTTTGTAATTTTTTATAAACCAAAACTATCGTAATGAAAAAGCTTGGATTGCTTTTTTGCGGGATTTTTTCGTATGCTGTTTTATTCGGCCAAAATCCGGCAACTACAATTGTTCTTGCCAATAAGAACATTAACCTGCCTTGCGGTACTTCTTGTACCAGCATTAGTGCACAAGTACCACATTTAAAACAAACTGATGATTATGTACTCACTCGTCCGGCTTATGTACCATTCGCTTATACTTCGGCTACTGCTACTGAGCTTACATCTACTTATACTGATGATGTTTTCAGTTCGCTGATAACAATGCCATTTAATTTTTGTTTCTATGGCAATAGTTACGTTTCTGTAGTAATCGGGTCAAACAATATCATGACCTTTGATGCTACCAATGCGGGGCTTGCCAATTCGTTGCCACTTACCTCCAGTGGCGGATCGGGTACTCCTGTTCCTATTCCTTATGCAGGGGGCACACAAGGAAGTTCTTTTTCCACTTATTATCCCAAAGCCTCAATTATGGGGCCTTACTACGATATTTATCCTACCAATAATGCCGGCGGGCAACGAAAAATTGAATGGAGAGTAGAGGGCATTGCACCACAAAGAAGATTTATTGCCAGTTATAATAGTGTGCCTCTTTTCAGTTGCACTTCATTATTAAACACCACACAAATGGTGATATATGAAAGCACCGGTGTGGTTGAAGTATATGTAAAAGATAAGCCTACCTGTAATACCTGGAACTCAGGTCTTTCCATTTTGGGCATTCAAAATTTTAACCGGGATAAAGCGGTGGCTGCCGAAGGAAAGAATTGCACCAACTGGGGTGGCACAGCCATTGATTCTTGTTATCGTTTTATTCCATCTGCAGGTGCAACACGTTTTATTAATGCCGAGTTATTGATTAATGGTACTGTGGTAGCTACTTCTACACCTACCGATACAAGTACAGTAGCTCCCGGCGTATTAAATATCAATTTTCCAAATGTGTGCCCTACAGGCGACAGCACAGCTTATGTTTTTCGTGTAAACTATTCATCGTGTCCTACGGGCGGGGCCAATGCAGTGTTTGTAGATACTGTGTATGTAAAAAAATCGGGAATTCCTACTGTTACGGTTTCAAAAACAGATGCTAACTGTACGACAAACGGAAGTATTACTGTAACGGCTACCGGTACGGGAGCTCCTTTTGAATATAGTATAGATGGCGGCACCACCTGGCAGCCTTCAAATGTTTTTAGTAATCTGTTACCCGGCACTTATAATGTGAAGGCAAGGTCTATTGCGCTGCAATGTGCTTCGGGAACACAACAGGTAGTTATTTCAATGATAAATACACTGAGCATGTCGGTTGTAAAACAAGATGCTAATTGTACCGGTGGAGCGATAAACATTACGGCAACAGGAGGCACAACACCATATCAATACAGCATTAACGGAGGTTCCAGCTTTCAATCAACCGCAACATTTACAGGATTGGCAGCAGGTACTTATAATGTACAAGTAAAAGATGCTGCAGGTTGTACGGCAAACCAACAGGTTGTGCTCAGCTTCTCCAGCAATCTTACTATGAGTGCTGATGAGCAAACGAGTGTATGCTATGGAGGCTCATATACGCCCAACTTTACAAGCAATGGTGCCAGCTTTAGTTGGTCGCCTGCTACGGGAGTAAGCAATCCGAATATTTTAAATCCGGTATTGAGTCCAACATCCACAACCACCTATACGGTAACCGCTACATTGGGTACCTGTACCTTGCAACGTACAGTCGTTGTAACCATATTTCCTGGCGTTACCGTAAATGCCGGACCAGATGCCACAATATTCTCAGGAGATGTGTATCAGATGCTGGCAAGTGGTTCTTCCGGCACTTATTTGTGGACACCATCAACCGGCTTAAGTAGTTCCAATATTCTGAATCCAACGGCTACACCTGCAAGTACTACTAACTATACATTGCGAATAACCAATGCGCAAGGATGTACGGGTACTGATGATATGTTGCTGACCGTAGTACCCTACTGTGTAAAGCCAATGGAAGCTTTTTCGCCCAATGGTGATGGTATTAATGATTTATGGCTGATAACCAATGGCAACTGCCTGGCAAAAGCAAAAGCAGAAGTATTTAACCGATATGGATCAAAAGTGTTTGAATCCAACGATTATAAAAATAACTGGAATGGCTTTTATAAAGGTAAACCCTTGCCCGACGGCACTTATTATTATGTAATCAAATACCAGTTGATCAATGGAAGAGAGGTAATACTAAAAGGCAGCCTCACCATACTACGTTAAACATTAATCATCAGAAATTCTAAATATTAATAAAATGAAACGCAATATATTTTTTGCAATGGGTCTTATGGTAGCCGGCAGTGCCTTTACTCAGCAGTTGACGACAGCATCCTTATACGACCAACACGGTTTTTTACATAATGCTGCCACCGTAGGAGGTGCCAAACATGGAGTGGTAGGAGCATCTTATCGTACGATGTGGAGTGGCATTGATGGAGCACCACAAACTACTGTGGTGTATGGTTCAGCATTTATCCCCAAAATAAAACTGGGATTGGGGGGCTACTTGTATAATGATGTAACGGGCCCTACTAAACGTACTGGCCTGCAAATGGCTTATGCTTATCATATTCCTATGAAGCATGACGCCAGTTTTTCAATAGGAATTGAAGGCCGGCTACAGCAATTTTCAATTGATAAAGCAAAACTGCAACAATCATTGGGTAGCAATGATCCTGTATTGGCAGGTGATTCAAAACGATTTAAAGGCGATGCGGGTTTGGGAATTGCTTATAATAGTAAAAAACTAAATGCAGGAATTTCAGTAAGCCAGTTAATACAATCAAAATTAGATTTTTACAATGGGAATCTTACACGCAATGAAGAGGCCCGATTGTATCGGCATTATTATCTGCATGGCTCATATAGCTGGGATGTTGATGGCAGTACGAAGATTATTCCCAACCTGTTGTTTATTTACCTGCCCAATGCGCCACTTGAGTTTCAAGGAGGAGCAAGGGTAGAGCATAAGGAAATATTTTGGTGGGGCGTGGCATTGAGAGCCCGGCAAAGCTGGATGCTGTCGGCCGGTGTGCATATTCAAAAGAAATTTACTATTGGTTACTGCTTTGATATTTACAGCACACCTTTAAGTGTGTACGACAAGGGGTCCAATGCACATGAAATCATGCTGCGTTATGATTTTCTGAAATAACTTTTATCATTTATTACATTGGGGCAAAGAAGATTTTTCTTTGTCCCTTTTTTATTTTAGTTCAACCTTACTTTTTGCCCCCACCAAAAAAATCATTAAATTCGTATGCTATGGATGCCGTTGCCCATATTCCCCGTTACAATCTAAATGAAGAGGATGAGAAAAAGCTAATCCTTCGGGAATATCGTTCCTTATTAAAAGTGCTGAAATCCAAACTAAAACCCGGAGATAAGAATCTGGTTCGGGTTGCATTTGAAATGGCAGCTGAAGCGCATAAAACCATGCGTCGCAAAAGTGGTGAACCTTATATTTTACATCCTATTGCAGTCGCCAAAATTTGTGTTCAGGAAATAGGACTGGGCGTAAGATCTACAATTTGCTCTCTACTACACGATACCGTAGAAGATACCGACATTACTCTGGATGATGTGCAAAGAGAATTTGGTACCGAAATAACAAAAATTGTAGATGGCCTTACTAAAATCTCAAATATCATTGATGTAAATGCTTCACAACAAGCGGAGAACTTTAAAAAAATTCTGCTTACACTTACGGATGATCCCCGTGTGATACTTATCAAACTGGCAGACAGGCTGCACAATATGCGTACGCTGGATAGTATGAAGCGGGAGAAGCAATTGAAAATTTCATCTGAAACGGTTTATGTATATGCGCCACTGGCTCATCGAATGGGGTTGTATAACATTAAAACCGAAATGGAAGACCTGGCTATGAAGTATATGGAGCCGGATGTGTATAAAGATATTGCCCGCAAACTGGCGGAAACAAAAAAGGAAAGAACAAAATTTATCAATGAGTTTATCAAACCTTTAAAAGATAAAATTGAAAAGGCGGGCGTTAATGCAGAAATCTATGGACGGCCCAAAAGCATACATTCCATCTGGAATAAAATGAAGAAGAAGGCTGTTGATTTTGAAGAGGTTTACGATTTATTTGCGATTAGAATCATTTTGGATTCGCCCCCTGAAAAGGAAAAAGAAGATTGCTGGAAAGTTTATTCTTTAATTACTGATGAATACAATCCTTCGCCGGAGCGGCTGCGTGACTGGCTGAGCAACCCCAAAGCCAACGGATACGAGGCGCTGCACACTACTGTAATGAGTGGATATGGTAAATGGGTAGAAGTGCAAATCAGAACAAAAAGAATGAATGAGATTGCTGAAAAAGGACTGGCTGCTCACTGGAAATATAAAGAAGGAAAAGTAGAAGAAAACAGATTTGATAAATGGTTTCAACAGATACGAGAAGTAATGAGCAGCCAGGAAACGGACAGTATTGACTTTCTTCAGGATTTTAAAACCAGTTTTCTTGCCGATGAAATTTATGTTTATACGCCAAAGGGAGATGTAAAAATGCTGCCGGTGGGTTCTACGGCACTGGATTTTGCATTTGCCATTCACAGTGCCATTGGCGCCAAAACGATTGGCGCAAAAGTGAATCATAAGCTGGTGCCCATCAGTCATAAACTGCACAGTGGCGATCAGGTAGAAATTATTACCAGCAATAAACAAAAAGCATCTGAAGACTGGTTGAAATTTGTTGTAACATCAAAAGCCAAAGGCAGAATCAGAGATTCTTTAAAAGAAGAAAAAAGGCTGGTGGCTGATGAGGGTAAGTATGCTTTGCAACGAAAATTAGAAGGTATAGATGCACACTTTTCGCAACTGAACTTAGATGAACTCATGCAATGGTATAAACAACCATCGCATGTAGATTTGTTTTATCAGGTTGCCATTAAAAATATTGACCTGCGGGATTTAAAGAAAGAATATGTAACGGGAGGCAGAATAGAATTTCCCAAACCGGTAAAACCTGTACAGGAAAAACCGGAGTTTATTCCCCACCACCAGTTGGCCGAAAGAAAGGATACGGAGCTGGTCATTTTTGGCGAAAGCAGTGATAAGATTGTATATAACCTGGCCAATTGCTGCAAACCCATTCCGGGCGATGATGTATTTGGATTTGTAACAACGGGGAAGGGATTGACGATACACCGTACCAATTGCCCCAATGCTACCAAGCTACTATCCAACTATGGGCATCGTGTTGTAAAAACTAAGTGGGCAAAGAACAAGGAAATTTCTTTTCTTACCGGAGTTAAAATTGTGGGAATGGATGATGTGGGTGTGGTAAATAAAATCACCAACCTGATATCGGGTGAGTTGAAGATTAATATTTCGGCATTGACAATCGAAGCTAAGGAAGGCCTTTTTATGGGCAATATCCGCTTGTATGTACACGACAAAGAAGAACTGGACGAACTGGTACAGCGGCTGCAAAATATGCAGGGCATAGAATCGGTTGAAAGATATGATACGGAAGAGAAACCTGTTTAATTCTTTATTTCAACTGATTATCCAAAAGTTTTTCAATCGAATTCAGGCCTTCCGTAATATTCTCCTTTTTTACACCTGCTGCCATCGCCACATTTTGCTCAGTTGCAAACCAAATAAGTACCATGCTGATGTAATCCTGCATATCCTTACCGGCAAACTGCGATTTAAATTCCAGTATTTTATCGTTAATGGTTTTAAGGGTTTTGCGTACTACTTCTTCATCTTTAGGTTCTATTTTTATACGAAATGTACGATCACCTATAAGGGCTGATATGGCAATTAATTCACTCATTTGTTTGATATTTTAAATCTATTTCCTATTTTCGGCATCCCCTTGAATGCTACAGGCCGCCACCTTCTGAAAAATTTTTAATAAAGTTACCTGAGGAAAACGAAAAAACGTTTGCCTATGCTTGCCAAAATTAAGTCATCTGTGTTTATAGATGCTCTAAAACTGGAGCTTCAAGTACCTACGGGCTGCTGTGTGCGGGGTGTACTGCGTGATGATGCCGGCATGGTTTGCCGCACCATCAAAAAAGAAGTAAAAAAGGACAAAGAAGAATTTACGTTAAACGATCTTAATGATCTGCCTTATGGGCGTTATACATTGGAACTTTCTGAAGGAAGCGATGAAATGCGGATGCAATTGGTAAAACGAGTGTAATTATTCGCCCAATAAATTGATTGAGCGGTCAATTTCTTTGATATAACCATTCAACCTTTTTTCAAATTCTTTTTTATCTGCATCACTCATATTGCCGGCGGCCAGCATTAGTACATCAACCTGCCGGGTCAGTGTTTCTATTTGTTGATGGTTTTTATTAAGTGCATCTTTAGCTGAAGCAAGATTTTCTTTTAGCGTTGTGTTTTCTTTTTGCAGTGTGTTGTATTGCTTCAGCAATTGCTGAAGTTTTTCCTGAATGCGTTTTAATTGCTGTTCTGTAGTACTCACTATGCAAATATTAATATTCCCGAATGATGTTAAAAATAAGGATTTCAGCCAAGGATATTGCCTGCGAAATTTTATTTCCTGATTTCAGCTTGTAGGTCCGTTTCTAACGAAGTCATTATTTTCTGCATCCACCCGTCTATTTCTTTATCTGTAAGAGTCTTCTCTTCATCAAGAAAAGTAAAATTTACGGCAAGTGATTTTTTGTCTTTTCCCAGTTTCTCACTTTCAAAAATATCAAAGAGTCTTACTTCTTTTAGTCTTGCATTTTTATCTTTTTGTATGGATTGTAATACTTGCTCCCAGTTCAACTCACGTTTTACAATCAGGGCAAGGTCTCTTTGTACAGCTGGATATTTGGGGAGTTCCTGAACTTTTCTTGTTTGTTTAATAGAAAGTGAAACAACTAAAGCCCAATCCAATTCAGCAAAAAATACGGAATGTTTAATGCCAAATTTTTCTGCTATTGATTTATTTACCTGACCTGCATGAGCAATCTTCTGTTTGTTTATTTTGATTTCAAAATGGTGCTCCAGTTTTTCCGATGAGCTCATTTCAATAGATGTCATTGGTATGCCCAATGATTTAAAAATGGCTGCAACAGTACCTTTTAATGTATAAATATCAGCAGCGCTTGATTTTTGTTTCCAGCTGTCTTCGTTATTATTTCCTGAAATTACCAGACAAAGTTTTTCTGCTTCCTGATAACGACCGGGGGCAGTGGTGCTGTACGACTTTCCAAATTCAAACAATCTTAAATGCTGATTCTTATGATTTAAATTATGTGCCACCACCTGCATGGCAGTTTCAAAAAGTGAATTGCGTAAAATATTCAACTCTGCACTTAGGCTGTTCTTCATTTTCACCATTTGTTCTTGCTCTTCATCGGTAAACCAGGCAGCATTGGTAATGGAGTTGGTCATCATCTCATGAAAACCAAGACCGGTAAGCAGGTTTGCCGTTTTTTCGTAATAGGCTTCAGCCTCATAGTTGGATGCAATAGCCGGTGTAAGTGTAATGGCTTCCGGAATTTCAATATTATCCAGTCCGTCTATTCTTACAATTTCTTCTACGATATCTGCCGGCAGGCTTATGTCGGGTTTTGAAAAAGGAACCGCAACCCTTAGTTCATCTATTGATTCTTTGATAACATCAAACCCAAGTCCTTCTAAAATATTTTTTACAGCATCGGGATGATAATTTTTTCCACTCAGCTTTTTAAGGTAATGCCATTTGATGCCTACTTCATTTTTTATTTTGGGGTGCGGGTAGATGTCTGTTATTTCAGAGGCAATTTCGCCACCGCATATTTCTTTTATCATCAGCGCCGCTCTTTTCAATACATTGACCGTAGCGGCAATATCAGTTCCTTTTTCAAAACGAGAAGCTGCGTCTGTACGCAAGTTATGCCTGAAAGAAGTTTTGCGTAGCGTGATACCATCAAAGAAAGCACTTTCCAGAAATATATTTTTGGTGTTGGCTGTTACGCCGCTATGCAATCCACCAAAAACACCTGCGATACACATTCCTTCTTTTTCATCGCAAATCATCAGGTCTTCGACACTCAGTTTTCTTTCTTTTTCATCCAATGTAATAAATTTTGTTCCCTCAGGCAGGTTTTTAACGACTACTTTAGATCCCGCAATTTTATCGGCATCAAATGCATGAAGGGGCTGCCCGGTTTCGTGTTGAATGAAATTAGTAATATCAACAATATTATTTATCGGGCGAAGACCAATGGCTTTTAATTTTTGTTGCAGCCATTTGGGCGATTCGGCAATGGTGATATTGGAAATGCTGACACCTGAATAACGAGGACATGCGTTTTCATTTTCTACAACAACGGTAATGGGTAAATTATTGTTATCCGGTTTGAATCCATTGCTGGCTGCTATTTTAGGTTTCAATTCTTTTTTATCGTGATGTGATAAATAGGCGCAAACGTCTCTGGCCACACCCCAGTGGCTCATGGCATCCATACGGTTGGGTGTAAGGCCTATTTCGTAAACAACATCAGTATAAGGTTGAAAATAATCGGCAGCAGCGGTGCCCACAGTCACATCTTCCGGCAACACCATTATGCCATGGTGCGAAGTGCCCATCCCGATTTCATCTTCAGCGCATATCATACCTTCACTTTCGCTGCCACGAATTTTTCTTTTACTCATGGTAAGGGGTTCACCATTTGTAGGATAAATGGTTTCGCCAACGGGTGCCACTACCACTTTTTGGCCCACCGCCACATTGGGTGCTCCACACACTATGTTTAAAGGATTTTCTTTTCCTACATGAACGGTAGTAAGCGTTAGCTTATCTGCATTAGGATGTTTCTCGGCGGTAAGTACTTCACCAATGATAAGTCCTTTTAAGCCGCCTTTAAGTTCCTCAAAGGTGGTCATGCTTTCTACTTCAAGACCAATGGAAGTTAGTATGCGGGAAAGTCTTTCGGGTTCTACTGTTACAGGCAGGTATTCACTCAGCCATTTGTATGAAATCGTCATGCGGCAAAGATAAGCGAAGGCTCATAGTTCCCGTTACATTCGGTAGCAAACCGCATTAATGTTCATGCCGGCACCTACCGATGCAAATAGTACCACATCACCTTTTTGCAGCTCGTGGTGGCCCCAGGCTCCTTTTTTCACCATATCAAATAGCGTAGGTATGGTGGCTACAGAACTATTGCCCAGTTTATGAATATTCATGGGCATAATATGCTCGGGCATTGCTTTTACGCCATAAAGTTTGAACAACCTTTTTACAATAGCTTCATCCATTTTTTCGTTGGCCTGATGGATAAATATTTTTTTTACATCCTGAATAGGAATGTTGGCTTTATCAAGGCAGTCCTTCATGGCTAAGGGTACATGATGCAATGCATATTCATAAATTTTGCGGCCTTTCATTTTTATATATCGAATGCGGGGATCGCTGTGCGGAAAATTACTTTTGCCCAGATATAAAAAATAAGCTTCATCAATACAATGACTTTGCACACTCCATGAAATAATACCGCTGTTATCTGAATCTCTGTATTCCAAAACAGCGGCTCCCGCACCATCGGCAAATATCATACTGTCTCTGTCGTACATGTCCAACACACGGCTTAGTGTTTCAGTACCTATTACCAGTGCTTTTTTAGCTGCACCACCTTTAAAATATGTATCGGCTTGTATAATACCCTGCACCCAGCCCGGGCAGCCAAACAAAATATCATAAGCCACACAGTTTGGATTTTTGATACCTAGTCCTTGTTTTACTCTTGATGCAAGCGCAGGCAACACATCTGTTTGTATGGTATGCTTTACCACATTTCCAAAATTGTGAGCCAATATAATTTGGTCCAGTGTTTCGGCATCTATGCCACTGTCTTCTATGGCACGTTTTGCAGCTATGACTGCCATGTCTGACGAATTCATGGTTTCGCAGGCATAGCGTCTTTCTTCAATACCGGTAATTTCTTGAAATTTTTCAACTACTTCCGTCGGGTGCGTATCTATGCGCTGATTGTCTTCTCCATAAAAATCATGAATGGTAAAGTCGCGGTTGGTTTTTACAATCTCGGGTATATAACATCCCGTTCCGGTTATTACGGTTCTTTTATTCATGTACCTATTGTTTTGCAAATTGAAAATATAGAAGAAGGCTGAAGGGTCAAAGGTAGTTCTATGAATCGCTAACATTTGTTTGGTTTGGCTATTAATTTATTTATTACTTATCTTTTCATATAAAAAGCTAAATGCTATCCACTCAATGGAAAGGGGTGATTATCATGGGAATCATGCTGATTTTTCTATTAGCGGTTTATTTACTTTTTAAATACCTGAGAAAAATCATACATCCGGAAAAGGGCTGGAAGCGATTGCTGTTGTGGTTGGCGGAAGTCTGACACTCATTTTTGTTAGTACATTTGTTATTGTGTTTATTGTAAAACTGATATTTCCATTAGCTTAATCAGAACTCCTTATTTTTACCCAACAAAATCAACTACTATGGCTTACGGATTATTAAAAGGAAAAAGAGGCATTATTACAGGTGCATTAGATCAGAACTCAATAGCATGGAAAGTAGCGGAAAAAGCTTATGAAGAAGGTGCTACCATTGTGCTTACCAATGCGCCTATCGCTATGCGTATGGGCGAAATCAACAAACTGGCGGAAAAAACAAAATCGGAAATTATTCCGGCCGATGCTACGAATGTAGATGAGCTGACAACCTTGTTCACCAAATCTCAAGAAGTACTGGGTGGCAAAATTGATTTTTTGCTACACTCAATAGGTATGAGTGTAAACATTCGTAAGAAAATTCCTTATACTGAATCTAACTACGATTTTTTTATGAAAGGCATTGATGTATCTGCTATGTCATTTCATAAAATGCTGGCCGTTGCAAAAAAATTAGATGCCATCAACGAGTGGGGCAGTGTGGTAGCACTCACTTATATGGCCGCACAAAGAACCTATCCATTTTATACTGATATGGCTGATATAAAAGCCATGTTGGAATCTATTGCACGTAGTTTCGGCTATCATTATGGAGTAGAAAAGAAAGTTAGGATTAACACTGTATCTCAATCGCCAACCAAAACCACAGCAGGCACAGGTATCAAAGGCTTTGGTGATTTTTTTGATTATGCAAATGCCATTGCACCATTGGGCAATGCTTCAGCAGAAGACTGTGCCAATTATTGCATTACCCTTTTTTCAGATATGACACGAATGGTAACCATGCAAAATCTCTTTCATGATGGTGGCTACTCCACTACCGGCGTAAGTAATGTGGTGATGGAAAAACTGGGTGTAACAGATTAATGGGAATGTTTTTTTCAAAATAAAAAAGCCTCTGCAATGGAGGCTTTCGTTTTTATTTCTTTAATAGAAATTTAATACTCGTCTTCGTTAAATAGAAAGTCTTCTTGTGTTGGATAATCGGGCCAAATGTCTTCAATGGTTTCATATACATCGCCTTCATCATCCAGTTCTTGCAGATTTTCTACAACTTCAAGAGGTGCACCACTTCTGATTGAGTAATCAATCAATTCATCTTTTGTAGCCGGCCAGGGTGCGTCTTCCAGGTACGATGCTAATTCTAATGTCCAAAACATCTTCTCAGGGTTTAAAATTTAGAACAAGGTTATTTGGGAAAATTGTCCCCCAAATTTTTCGCAAATGTAGCAGTATTAAACAAATTGCCAAATCCATAATTTTCAAGCCGATTTTTTTGTTTAATTTCCTAAAAATCAAGCTGTTTTGAATACTTTATTTTTACTGCTTGTTGCTTTTACTGATATTTGATTTTTAAAAGACCTGAAAGGCTGCATGTTAACCGGAAAAAATATTTACAAAAGATATGGTACTGTAGAAGTGCTGAAAGGGGTTGATTTGACCATAAACCGCGGAGAAATTGTATCCATTGTGGGTCCATCAGGCTCGGGCAAAAGCACCCTACTGCATATTTTGGGAACATTGGATAAAGCCGATAGCGGTGATGTGTGGATGAACGAAATTTCCATCAACACGTTAAAAGGAAACAAGCTGGCAGCCTTTCGCAACAAGCACATTGGATTTGTTTTTCAATTTCATCATTTATTGCCCGAGTTTTCGGCATTGGAAAATGTGTGCATACCCGGTTGGCTGGCAGGAAAAAAGAAGCAAGCTGTAAAAGAAGAAGCGCTTCGGTTGTTGGAAATGCTAAATCTTTCATCAAGAATTGAAAATAAGCCAAATCAACTTTCGGGTGGTGAGCAGCAGCGAGTAGCCGTAGCCCGTGCATTAATTAATAAACCGGATATTGTTTTTGCTGATGAACCTACGGGCAATTTAGATACAGCCAATGCTAAAGAACTGCATAAGTTGTTTTTTGATTTAAGAAAACAGTTTAGTCAGACATTCTTAATTGTTACCCATAATGAAGAACTGGCTACGCTTAGCGACAAAATACTTCACATGAAAGATGGAAAAATAATATCACAATAATTTTCTTACAGCCTGGCCTTCCAGGGAATTTCTGCCACTTTCAACTGATGTGCTGCATAGCGGCTTAATACAAAAAGATAATCACTCAATCGATTCAGGTATTTGATAATGAGGTCAGGCACTTCGGCTCCATCGTTTTGCATGTGTACACAAATGCGTTCGGCCCGCCTGCACACACAGCGTGCAATATGTAAAGAAGATGCGGCTAAATGTCCTCCGGGGAGAATAAAAGATTTCATAGGCAGCAATTCTTTGTCCATAAGATCCATTTCATTTTCCAATAAGGTTATATCTTCTTCATGTAAGTCAGGAATTTTCATTTTTGTTTCCTTTTCAGGATCGCAGGCGAGCGAGGAGCCAATGGTAAAAAGCCTGTCCTGCACTTCTCGCAATACATGATGGATATTATGTGGCGATAGTTGGTCTATACAAAAGCCGATAAAAGAATTCAACTCATCAACCGTGCCATAAGATTCTATACGAATATGTGCTTTTGATACTTTGGTACCGCCAATGAGTGAGGTACTTCCCTTGTCGCCGGTTTTTGTATAAATTTTAAATGCCATAAACAATAATTAATGAGCAATAACAGTTTCATTTTTTCGGTCGCTTTCAATAATGCCATCTCTTAACCTTACGATACGACGTGCATGTTGTGCAATGTCTTCTTCGTGGGTTACAATGATAATAGTATTTCCTGCCGAATGAATTTCTTTAAAGATATCCATTATCTCATAAGATGTTTTGGTATCCAGGTTGCCGGTGGGCTCGTCGGCCAAAATGATAGAAGGCTCATTTACCAATGCTCTTGCTATAGCCACACGCTGACATTGACCACCACTCAGTTCATTGGGTTTGTGATGGTGCCTGTCCGTCAAACTTACTTTTTCCAAAGCATCCATGGCTTTTTGTGTACGTTTTTGTTTGCCCATGCCTGCATAAACCAGTGGAAGCGCTACATTTTCCAAAGCGGTAAGCCGGGGCAGCAGGTTGAACTGTTGAAACACAAATCCAATTTCTTTATTTCTCACTGTAGCAAGTGCATTATCTTCCATTGTACTCACATCTTGGTTATTCAAAATATACTTACCCGATGTAGGCGAATCAAGGCATCCTAAAATATTCATCAAAGTACTTTTGCCCGAGCCTGATGGGCCCATCAAAGCCACATATTCGCTCTTATTGATATCCAACGAAATGCCTTTGAGTACCTGAAGTTCATTTTTTCCCAGGTAGTAGCTTTTTTTGATCGTTTCAAGATGAATAATGCTGTTCATGTTGTTTGATATCGTATGTAAAAGATCGTGGATATAAAAAATGCTGTTGTTCTTTTCTGATTTTATTTTTTGATCACTTTCGGTACTTTAAAAAATTGTGCATCGTGTGCCGGTGCGTTTTGTAATGCTGCTTCTCGTGGAAGGGAGCCTTTTACTTCGTCCTCACGCAATACGTTTACAGCTTCGCTCATGTGTAATAAAGGCGCTATGCCATCCAGCTTTAGTTCGTTTAATTTTTCTACAAAGCCAATCATCCTTTGCAGGTCATTTTTGATTTCATCTTTTTCTGCCCCATTAAACTGAAGCCTGGAAAGCTGAGCAAGTTTTTCTATCAGGTGGTCGTTTACTTCCATAAGGGCAAAGATAGTCTGTAGTGAGTTGAGGATAGCGTTGTAGGTAAAAATGTGAATGAAAAACACCCAGATTTAGCTTCCGGTAAGACTCCTCCATTTCCAATTTCTTATCTTCGCCAGCTTATGAGCAAGACCAAGGAAATAGTAATGAGCGGCATACGCCCCACAGGTTTTTTACATTTAGGAAATTATTTTGGGGCTGTAAAAAACTATGTAAAAATGCAGGACGAGTTTAACTGCTACATCATGGTAGCCGATCTGCATTCACTTACCACGCATCCTGATACAAAAGAATTAAAAATTAATGTACACCGGGTTTTATCCGAAAATATTGCCTGTGGTATAGATCCCGATAAAGTGGCATTATACTGTCAAAGTCATATACATGAAACCAGCGAGCTGTACTTATACTTGAACATGCTGGCTTATAAAGGTGAATTGGAAAAAACCACGACTTTTAAAGATAAAGTGCGCAATCAGCCGGATAATGTAAATGCCGGATTACTTACTTATCCTGTTTTGCAAGCAGCTGATATTTTATTGCACAGGGCAAAATATGTTCCGGTAGGAAAAGACCAAGAGCAGCATTTGGAAATGGCCAGAAACTATGTAAACCGTTTTAATCATCGCTATGGCGAAATATTAATAGAACCTCAAGCCTTTAATTTTGGAGAGGAGCTGATAAAAGTGCCCAGCCTGGATGGCACAGGTAAAATGAGCAAAAGCGAAAATCAGCTGGCAACACTTTACTTATCAGATGATGATGATTTGATTCGTAAAAAAGTAATGAAAGCAAAAACTGATGGCGGCCCAACGGAGCTGTATTCAACAAAACCGGATTATATTGAAAACATTTTTTTAATGCTGCAATTGGTGAGCACACAAGATGTAATAGATAAATACGAAAATGACTATAACCAATGTACCATTCGGTATGGCGATATGAAAAAGCAGTTGGCAGAAGATATGGTGAAGTTTATTGCTCCCATTCGGGAAAAAGCAGCTGCCATAAGAAACGATGAAAAATATTTGAAAGAAATAATGGAAAAAGGAGCCGAAAAAGCGAGAATAAGTGCAAAAGCTACACTGGAAATGGTAAGAGAGGCGATGGGACTAAATTATTTTTAATTTACGATTTAACATTTTAGATTTGAATTTTCCGAATATTTAAAAATCCCCCAATCGGGTTATGGCAAAAGCAGCAAAAGCAAAACCAAAACACATTGCAGTAGCCGGCAATATAGGTGCCGGAAAAACAACTTTAACTGAAATGCTGAGCAAGCATTATAAATGGATTCCCAATTTTGAAGACGTAGATCATAACCCTTATCTCAACGATTTTTATGAAGATATGAGCCGTTGGAGTTTCAACCTGCAGATTTATTTTTTGAACAGCCGGGTACGTCAATTGGTGGAAATACAAAAAGGTACGGAAACCGTTATACAAGACCGTACGATTTATGAAGATGCCAACATCTTTGCACCCAATCTGCATGAAATGGGATTGATGACCAAGCGTGACTTTGATAACTACTATCATTTTTTTCAGACATTAAAAATGCTGGTACAACCACCTGACTTATTAATTTATCTTAATGCTTCAGTACCTACACTGGTAGGCAATATTCAGAAGCGGGGGAGAGAGTATGAGGAAAATATTCGTTTAGATTATTTAAAAAAATTAAATGAATATTACTCCAAATGGATCAGCGAATACAAGGAAGGAAAACTGCTGGTAATTGATGTGGATAAGAATCGTTTTCCGGAAAAGGAAGAAGATTTTGGAGAAATTATTCGCAAGGTAGATGCAGAATTGTATGGGCTGTTTTAAGAAAATACAGAAACATTTCTATTGCCTTTTTATTGGTTTTTTCATTTATTCTCACGCCTATTTACAAGTGGTGAAAGACACGACTTTTATTGTTGGCAACTATAGTTGCAGCTGCAAATATCAGAAAGAAGGTCTGCCCGATATCAAACCATTTGATATAAATGAAAAAAGCCCCTCATATCCCGGTGGTGTTGAAGCCTGGGAAAAATTTCTCAAGAAAAACTTGAACAAGCGCTTAAAGTGGGATGAAAAAGTAGTAGTGAAATTCCATGTAGATATTGATGGAAATTTGTCCGGTATTAACCTCCAGAATCATGCAGCTGTGCAAAAATTTCAGGAATTAATTCGGGTATTAAAAATTTCCGGGAAATGGTTTCCGGGTGTGCGGGAAGGCTTTTGTGTGGCGGGCGATGTAACCATTGAAGCCAAACTTTAATAAGATACCCATGGTTCAAAGGTCTGAAGCAGTTCTGCAATTTTAATCAACCATTCATTTTGTTTTTCTTTATTTATGCTGTGATTGGTTTCGCGGTCATATTCATCCTGCATTGCTGTTTTAGCAGCTACAATTCCATCATAAATATTCTTTAAATCGTTTTGAAAATTTTTTTTATTGAATACATATTCACGCAAGGCTTTATGAAGCTTTCTGGCAAATATTTCGGCAATATCGAAATGGCCTTGTTCATGGCTTAATATATATTCTGTTTTATGCCTGCCCCATGATGATGATTTTATAAAGAAGGATTTGATATGGAATGAAAATTTATCTTTTGAGAACTCATATTCTACATTTAACTGTGTGGTTGTAGATGCGGCAGCATCCGATTCGCCGTCAGGAGTAGCCAGGTAATCAGACCAGCTAAGCTTCTTGTCTTTGTTCCAATATAAAATTGAATTTGAATTTTGCTGAGCAAAGCCTTTTTGTTGAATAATAATGGATAGTAAGAGCAGCGAAAGAAAACGCATGTACATCTTTAATGGTGTAAACGCAAAACAGGCACCAAACTGTGTGGTGCCTGTCATAATAATTATTAAAAAAAATCAATTAAGCTTTAGGAGCTGCTTCCAAAATTTCTGCTGACACACCGGATGCATACTTCTCAAAATTCTTGACAAATAATCCGGCTAATTTTTTTGCCTGTTCATCAAATGCTGTTTTATCAGCCCAGGTATTTCTGGGTGTCAACACCTCAGCCGGTACATCAGGACAACTTTCTGGTATGGATACACCAAAAACAGAATCTTGCATAAATGCAACATTATCCAGTTTTCCTTCCAGCGCAGCTGTAATCATAGATCGGGTATATTTTAGTTTCATACGACTACCCGTACCATAAGGGCCACCTGTCCATCCTGTATTGATCATCCACACATTTACTTTGTTCTCTCTCATTTTTTTGCCCAGCATTTCGGCATACTTGCCCGGGTGCAGAGGTAAAAATGGTGCCCCAAAACAGGCACTGAATGTAGGTTTGGGTTCGGTAACGCCCAATTCTGTTCCGGCTACTTTAGCAGTATATCCCGAAATAAACTGATACATAGCCTGACCCGGAGATAGTTTTGAGATAGGAGGCAGTACACCAAAAGCATCACAGGTAAGCAGAAAAATGTTTTTAGGTAAACCACCAATAGAAGGTTCCAGCGCATTGCTGATGAATGAAAGCGGATAAGAAACTCTTGTATTTTCAGTTACACTTCCGTCATCAAAGTTTATTTTATTGGTACCGGGAAAAAAGGTAGTATTTTCTACAATAGCCCCCGGACGAATAGCCCGGAAGATTTCCGGTTCTTTCTCTTCTGTCAGATTAATGGTTTTGGCATAGCAGCCGCCTTCAAAATTGAAAATATTATCATCAGACCAATTTGCGACTGGGATCAGCGCTTAAGGTTGTTTTTCCGGTTCCGCTAAGGCCAAAGAAAATGGCTGTATCACCATCATGCCCCATATTGGCACTACAGTGCATACTCAGCACATTTTTTTCTTGTGGTAAAATATAATTGAGAATAGAAAAAACACCTTTTTTGGTTTCGCCGGTATAGCCCGTTCCGGCTATCAAAATCATTTTATGTTTAAATGACACGATAGCTGCATTTTGTTGTCTTGTACCACATTCTTTTGCATCCAACTTTAATTCCGGAGCAGAAAGAATATGCCATTCCGGTTCAAAATTTTCCAATTCGGCTTCTGTTGGCCTCAAAAACATATTATATGCAAACAAATTTGTCCAAGGTTTTTCATTTACAATACGAATATTTAAACGATACCTTGGATCGGCACAGGCATAGCAGTCTCTTACCCATAGTTCAGGCAAATTGTTGAGATAGTCCAACATTTTCTGATACACGATATCAAAATATTTTGGCTCAATGGGAAGATTGAAATCATTCCAGTTTACGGTGTCGGCAGTTATCTCATCCTTTACGGTAAATTTGTCTTTGGGCGATCTTCCCGTAAAGGCGCCAGTTTGTATAACCAGGGCACCTGTATCGTTCAATACACCTTCACCTATACGAAGGGTATCTTGTACAAGCTCTTCGGGTGATGATTGATAATGGATGTTTTCTGTGTTTTTAAGACCGGTTTTTAGCAAGTTTTTTGTTGAAATAGAAAAAGCAGGAGTTGACATAAAAGCAAGCAATTTGTTGAAGGCACAAAGGTAAGGAGCAAATGAATTTATAAACAAACAGCCGTTTGTAAATCAATTTTGATTGTGCTAAAAAAAAGGATAAAATTTGCTACAAACTCAACTTTTTATTAAGTTCATCGGTTCTTTATGAATGGTTCTTATATTTAAGGCTGTTTATTTATTAAATTCTAAACTTTATATTATGAAATTCTTGCCATTAAACCCACAAATTTTTATCAAAAATCGGGAAAGGTTTACCAGTCGGATGCAAAAAAATTCTATTGCCATTTTTGTAAGCAATGATGAAGTGCCCGATAATGGAGATTCCATCTACAAGTTCAAACAAAACAGTGATGTTTATTGGTTGAGCGGCATTACTCAGGAAGATTCGATGGTTATTTTATTCCCCGACAATCCGGACCCAAAATACCGCGAAGTACTAGTGCTGGTAAGGCCCAATGAACTAAAAGAAAAATGGGATGGTAAAAGACTTCGTGTAAAAGAAGCGCAGGCAATTAGTGGCATTCAGACGATTGTATGGTTAGACAGCATAGATGGATTATTGCAACCCTGGATTCATCTGGCAGATTGTATTTATCTGGATAGTAATGAGAATGACCGTAAGGCCAGTCTGGTGCGCTCCCGTGATTACAGGTTTATTGATGAAATGAAAAGCCGATACCCGCTACATCAATATGCAAGAGCAGCAAAATTGATGAAAGAGCTGCGTGGAATAAAAACTGCAGAAGAAGTTGAAGTATTACAAAAGGCTGTTGATATTACCGAAGTTACTTTTCGCAGACTGCTTCAATTTATCAAACCCGGGGTGATGGAGTATGAAATTGAAGCAGAAATTTATCATTCATTCCTTTCGCAAAGGGCCACTCGTCCTGCTTATGGAATTATTTTAGCGAGTGGCGATAATGCCCGTATTCTTCATTATGTAAATAACAATGCGGAATGTAAGGATGGTGATTTAATCCTAATGGATTTTGGTGCCGAATATGGAGGCTATTGTGCCGATCTTACCCGTACGGTTCCTGTAAATGGAAAATTTACCCGCAGACAACGTACCGTTTACAATGCCTGTTTGCACTTACACGATTATGCCAAAAGCATTTTAAAACCCGGTATTTCAATTGTGGACTATACCGAAAAAGTAGGTGAGGAAGCTACACAGCAGTTTTTGAAAATCGGTCTTTTGAAAAAATCGGATGTGAAAAACGAAGAACCAGAGAACAGGGCTTATCGCAAATATCTTTATCATGGCATCTCGCATCATTTAGGTATAGATGTACATGACCTGGGTACCAGAACAGAACCTGTAAAACCCGGTATGGTGTTTACAATAGAGCCCGGCATTTATATTGAAGAAGAAAAAATGGGAATAAGAATTGAGAATAACGTTTGGATTACCAAAAACGGTAACAAAGATTTGTTTAAAAACATTCCTATTACGGCCGAAGAGATTGAGGCTTTGATGAAGAAATAGATTTATTTTGCTGCATGAAGCAACTACCCAATTTTTTTACACTGCTGAATCTGGTGTTTGGCTGTTTGGCCATTGTATTTATTTTACAGCAAAATGTTTTACTTCTTCCTTTGGATGGTGATGGTAATATTGTGGTAACGCCTCAGCAGCTTCAAAATACACCGGAGCAAATCTGGATGGCTTCATTATTCATCGGGCTGGCAGCGCTTGTTGATTTTTTAGATGGCTTTGTAGCCCGCCTTTTCAAATCTACTTCTGAAATGGGGAAGCAATTAGATTCGCTGGCAGATTTAGTGAGTTTTGGAGTAGCACCCGGTTTGATTGTTTACCAGTTTTTGAGATTGAGCTATGCTCAGGCCGGTGGTGGGCTGGATACATCAGTAATTTGGCTGGTGCCTGCTCTTTTGTTGCCTTGCGCTGCGGCATGGCGCCTGGCTCGTTTCAATCTCGATGGCAGTCAGTCTTTTTCGTTTAAAGGAATGCCAGTACCTGCAGTGGGATTGTTTTTTGCTTCTTTACCGCTTATATATTGGAATGTAAATGAACAATGGGTTGTCAATCTTTTGCTCAATAAATGGTTTTTGTATGGCTTGGTTGCATTGTTTTCATGGCTCATGGTGTCGAGCCTGCCATTAATGGCCTTAAAATTCAAAGATTATAGTTTAAAAAATAACCTTCCCAAATATATTTTGGCATTGATTGCAATGGTCGCAGTTGTTATTTTAAAATGGTTTGCTATTCCGGTTATACTGCTGGCTTATGTTCTCATATCTTTGCTGTTCAAAAGCAAAACAACATGACCTACACAGTACATATTAAAGTAATGCCGCATAAAGAATTGTTGGACCCACAGGGAAAAGCGGTAATGGGTGGCTTAAAAAATTTGGGATTAGCAGGTGTAGCAGATGTAAGAGTGGGTAAAAATATTACGCTCCAAGTAAATGCTGATTCGCCTGAATTGGCTAAAAGTATTGCCGAAGAAGCAAGTAAAAAACTTTTGAGTAATCCGGTAATGGAGTATTTTGAAGTTGCAGTGATGTAAGTGTGTAGGCGTAAACCAATATTACGCTTTCAATCAACCCATCAACCATACAACCTATAAATATTATCCTTATCACTTCACCCTCAAACCGCTCCCTTGCTTTACCTCGTTCCTACACCTATTGGTAATTTAAAAGACATTACACTGCGTGCATTGGATGTATTGAAGGAAGTGGATGTAGTGTTGGCAGAGGATACACGTACCAGCTCCAAATTATTGAATCACTACCAAATTCACACACCGCTTACACCTTATCATCAGCACAATGAGCATCAGGTATTGCAACATTTAATAACACAGTTGCAGGCCGGCAAAAAAATGGCATTAATAACTGATGCAGGCACACCCGGAATTTCAGATCCTGCATTTTTACTTGTAAGAGAATGTATTAAAAATGAAATAAAAGTAGAAAGCCTGCCTGGTGCTACGGCTTTTGTACCCGCATTGGTCAATAGTGGTATCCCTACCAATCGTTTCTTGTTTGAAGGATTTCTTCCGCTAAAAAAAGGAAGACAAACCGTTTTAAAACAATTGGCAACTGAAGAAAGAACAATGATTTTTTATGAGTCTCCCATGCGATTAATGAAAACACTGGAAGATTTTATTCAATACTTTGGTGCAGCCAGGTTTTGCTGCGTGAGCCGGGAGCTTACTAAAATGTTTGAAGAAAATAAAAGAGGCACCTTGCAAGAAGTAAAAGAATATTTTTCAGAAAAGCAGGTGAAGGGTGAAATAGTAATAATAGTGGCAGGAAAAAGTGAAAAATAATATTACAATTTTTGCCATTACGCAATAAAAAAATGCGCTTATCAACTTTGTTTTATCCATAACAACTCATTTACGATATTTACCGTCCTTAAATGAAATTTGAAATGATGAAAATTTTATTGACCGCTTTAGGCTTTTGTTTACTTACTCAAATGCAGGCACAGCCTGATCGCTGGCAGCAACGTGTAAAGTACACGATGAATATTGATATGAATGTGCAAACCAATCAATTTCAAGGGAAACAAAAATTGGAATACTGGAATAATTCTTCCGATACCCTGACACGGGTTTTTTATCACCTTTATTTTAATGCTTTTCAGCCTGGCAGTATGATGGATAACCGCAGCCTTAGACAAGGAAATATAAAACGTGGCAGCACACCCGATTGGGATCCCAGGGTAAGAGACAGAATTCAAAATCTGAAACCGGATGAAATTGGTTATCAGAAAATTTTATCGCTTACCATGAATGGAGTGGCACAGCCTTACAAAGTAGATGAAACCATACTTGAAGTAAAACTGACAAAGCCGATACTGCCAAAATCAAAAGTTGTTTTTGATATGGTTTTTGAAGCACAGGTGCCGTTTCAAATTCGCAGAAGTGGAAGAGATAATCCCACAACAAAAGTACGCTATTCAATGAGCCAGTGGTATCCCAAAATGTGTGAGTATGATTATGAAGGATGGCATCCTACACCTTATGTGGGTCGTGAATTTTATGGTGTATGGGGCGATTTTGATGTTAGTATTTCAATTGACAGTAAATATATATTGGGCGGAACCGGTTATTTGCAAAACGCCAATCAGATAGGATATGGATATGAAGACGAAGGCGTAAAAGTGAAAAAGCCTCTTGGTGGTAAGTTGACCTGGCATTTCGTAGCACCCAATGTACATGATTTTATGTGGGCCGCAGACCCTGATTTTATACACAAAAAACTGAAAGCAAGAAATGACCTTACTTTTCATTTATTGTACAAGACTACGAATGCAACAGCAGTATCTTGGGAAAAAATATTGACCGATGCTGACAAGGCATTGCCTTTTATTGAAAAAACATTTGGTGCATATCCATATAAGCAGTTTTCGTTTGTACACGGTGGCGATGGTGGAATGGAGTATCCCATGGCAACACTTTTATCAGGCCCCGGGGCATGGTTGCACGAGTGGCTGCACAATTTGTATTATGGTATGCTGGTCACCATTGAAGGCGAATATCCCTGGATGGATGAAGGCTTTACTTCCTATGCCGAAGACAGAGAGCAGGCTTTTCTGGATAATGCAAGCGGATTTCCTTATGAAGGAAGTTACAGAAGCTATTACGCATTGGTAAAAAGCGGAAAGGAGGAACCATTGACAACTCATGCCGATCACTATAATACAAATTATGCTTACAGTATTGCATCTTATTCAAAAGGTGATATTTTTCTGGCACAACTGGGTTATATAACCGGAGACGCAGTAAGAGATAAAATATTACTGGAGTATTACCGGCTTTGGCGTTTTAAACATCCTAATATTTCCGACTTTATAAGAGTGGCAGAAAAAGTAAGCGATATGAAGCTGGACTGGTATAAAGAGTATTGGGTAAGTTCTACTAAAACAATAGATTATGGCATCGATAGTTTATGGGAGGCAGGCGGTAAAACAAATATCAGGTTATCCGATATTGGCCTTATGCCTATGCCGTTAGATGTAATGATAACATTTAAGGATGGGGCCAAAGAGATGCACTACATACCTATGAACCTGATGTATGGAGCCAAGCCGGTGGAAGATCCTTCGGTTTCAAGAAAAGTATATGAACCGTGGAAATGGACCAGTCCCTATTATACTATACAAACGGATAGAAAATTTGCTGATATAGCAGTAGTTGAAATTGATCCCAGCCAGCGCATGGCAGATGTAGAGCGGAAAAACAATAAGCTGGAATTGAAATGGTAGGCTAAATTCAAAAAATTTCAAAGCCCCGAAGATTTTTTCAACGGGGCTTTTTTCTGCAAGAAATTGAAATATTATCTGTTTAAATACAACAAATATTTTTCCTTAAAATATGCTTCAGGAAAAAGCTCCGCAATTTCCATCATTTTTGGTCGGGTATTACTTTCCTGTATTTCCGCTGCCAGGTCGCCGCCTTTTAAACAAATTAAACCGGGTGTATATGATTGTTCCTGCACAGTAGCGTTCTTTGTTTTTAATAAAGGTTTGCTCCACCTCCACAGCTCTTTTAATGGAGCAACTGCACGAGAAACTACAAAATCAAATTTCCGGTTTTTGATATCTTCAATACGGCTATGAGCCGTAGTTACATTTTGCAAACCGGTTTCTGCCACTACCGCTTCAACAATTTTTAATTTTTTTGCAATACTATCCACCAAATGAAATTTCACATTTGGAAAAAAGATGGCAAGCGGAATGCCCGGAAAACCACCACCGGTTCCCAGGTCAACGATTTCGGTACCATCGCTAAAAGAAAAAGCAGCAGCAATACTTAAAGAATGAAGCACATGTTTTTCGTAAAGGCTGTCAATATCTTTTCTTGAAATGACATTTATTTTTTCATTCCATTCTTTATAAAGCGGCCCCAGCTTTTCAAATTGCTGCAATTGATGTGCGGTAAAATCTGAAAAATATTTTAAAATAATCTCCATTTAAGGTTATGCATTTTCAATTAACTCCAGTGTTGTTTAGGTTTTTTCCAAAGTGCCGGAGCAAAGATGAGATAATAAAAAAACATCCACATATCCAGAAAAACAAACCATGGCCACAAATCTTTTTCACCCATTTTCTTCATAGACTTATAAAGCATAAAAGCCTGAATGAGGAAGCGAAAACCAAATGCAACCAACACCCATTTCCAGTCGAAAAAAATAATGGCTGCTGCAAAAAGCGGGTAGTAAATAAACTGGGTAGCAAAATATAAACCCAGCAAAAATTTATGCTTTGGTTTATAATATTTAGCTGTGGTATAGTGCCTTGATTTTTGTCGCAGCCAACCATTCCAAGTAGTTTTAGGAACAGAACGAGTAATGGCGTCGGGGTCAATAACTACTGCTGTATTTTTTTTATTTCCGGTTTTATTGATAAACAAATCATCATCGCCACTGGGAATGTGATTGATGGATGAGAACCCTTTGTTCTTAAAAAATAAACCTTTTTTATAACAAAGATTTCTGCCTACGCCCATATAGGGAATACCCGCAAGTGCATAAGAAAGATATTGCAGTGCGGTATGAAAAGTTTCAAAGCGAATCAGTTTATTGAGCAAACCTTTCTTTTTATGATATGCACCATAGCCCAATACAATCTCCGTTTCATCGGAATAGGCATTTTGCATTTTTTCAATCCAATGTTCGCTGGATGGTACACAATCAGCATCTGTTAAAAGCAAAATTTCATACTTGGATTCTTTAATGCCAATAGAAAGCGGATATTTTTTACCTGCAATCAGCTTGGCCTCCTGTGTCAGTTCTACTACATTCAGCGATTTAAAAGTTTTTTTTAGTTCCTGAAGTATGTATTTTGAATCGTCTAATGAATTGTCGTTAACCACCACTACTTCATAAGTGCTGGGATAAGATTGTACGAGTACACCGGGTAGATTGCGAGCCAGATTTTCATCTTCATCTCTTGCACATATTATTACAGATACAGGATGTTGCTGCGTTTGTTTTTTTTCTTTGATTTTGTAAAAAGCAATACGACTAAAAAACCAGGTATAATAAAATACCTGAATAATGGTTACGGCGGCAAAGGCGTAAAATAAAATTTCACCCCAATGGATAGATGGCATAGCGGCAAAAATAAGCGATATGCAAGCTGCAAAAAATGCTTGTAAGTAAGATGTGGGCAACCTGTGGCAAATATTTTCTACTTAGCCTATCACCTTGTACCTTGCGGCTTTTATAGATTAAGGCTGATTTAGCATTTCAATTACAACATCAGGATTCAGGTTCAAAAGCCCGCACCGGAAAAATTTCAACTGATCACGGAGAAATTCTAACTCCCATTTTTATGCCTGTGGGTACAGTGGGTAGTGTAAAGGCGGTAACGCAGCAGCAACTTTTACATGATGTAAAAGCGCAGATCATTCTTGGCAATACATATCATCTTTATTTGCGCCCCGGCTTGCAGGTATTGGAAGCAGCAGGTGGTTTACACCGCTTCAATGGTTGGCCAAAACCAATATTGACTGACAGTGGCGGCTATCAGGTTTTTTCTTTGGCAGGCACCAGAAAAATAAAGGAGGAAGGCGTCACCTTTCAGTCGCATATTGATGGCAGTAAACATTTGTTTAGTCCGGAGTATGTAATGGACATACAAAGAACCATTGGCGGCGATATCATCATGGCATTTGATGAATGTCCGCCCGGCGGCAGCGATTTTAAATATGCCGAAAAATCTATGCACCTAACACATCGCTGGCTCGATAGATGTTTTAATCGCTTTAATGAAACCCAACCCAAATATGGTTATACACAAAACCTGTTTCCAATTGTACAAGGCGGTACATTTAAAGAATTAAGAAAAGCATCTTGCGAATATATCAGCTCCAAGGCTGCCACCGGCAATGCCATTGGCGGATTGAGTGTAGGAGAGCCGGAGCCGGTGATGTATGAAATTTGCGATTGGTGTTGCGATCATTTGCCAGTAGATAAACCCCGCTATCTGATGGGGGTGGGCACACCCTGGAATATTCTGGAATGTATAGGTATGGGAGTAGATATGTTTGATTGTGTAATGCCAACAAGAAACGGTAGAAATGCCATGCTTTTTACAACCCACGGAGTCATCAATATTGATAATAAAAAATGGGAGCATGATTTTTCTCCCATTGATGATGGATTAGATTGTGTGGTGAGTAATTATTATTCCAAAGCTTATTTGCGTCATTTAATGAAGGCGAAAGAATTTTTAGGCTACACCATTGCCAGTGTACACAACCTTGCTTTTTATTTGTGGCTGGTAATGGAGGCCCGAAAGCAAATTGAGGCAAATAATTTCACATCCTGGAAAAATGAAATGATTCCCGTTTTGCAAACCAAACTATAGCTATCTTACTTGCGCTTTGGGAAATAACTTCTTGAAATAATAATGATAAGCGAAGCTATTGCCTTCTGCAACCGGAAAAGCATTGACTAATCTCCATCCCTGCGAGCCCATGTAGTTTAAAGCATCCGTAACGGTATTAAATTTCTTCAATTTTCCTGATTCTTCATCCCTCATGCGGTTGTCGCTGAAAAATTTTCTTTCATCTCCAAAATCCACATCAATATTTACTTTGTTGGAGAACATACGGTTGAAAGAAATCAGCCGGCAATATTGCTCTACCATCGTTGTGTCTTGCTGTGCAAAGCTGCCTGATGAAAAAGTAAACAGGATTACTGCGGTTATAATTATTTTTTTCATGTTTCTGATTTTTGATGTTAGGTACAAAATAAAATATTTCTCACTTGTAATAAAAGAATAGTAACCCAATAAAATGTTAAGCTATTTATTGTTTGGATTTTGTTTTATAAGATTCTAAACGCTTTAACGGGAATTGTTTTTCTTTGCACCGGATGAAAAAAATTGATTGGTATATTCTTAAAAAGCTGCTGGTGACATTTGTTTTTTGCATGTTGCTGTTTACGGTAATAGCTGTAGCGGTGGACAGTAGCGAAAAAACAGAAGACTTTGTAAAAGCCAATATGAGTACGGGGCAGATTATTACTCAATACTATTTGGGTTTTGTACCGTTTATCTGGAGCTTATTATTTCCGCTATTTGTTTTTATTGCAGTGATTTTCTTCACCAGCCGTTTGGCTACACGGTCAGAAATTATTGCTGTATTGGCTGGTGGTGCCAGCTACAATCGTTTTTTAAGACCTTATCTTATTGGTGGTATTTTACTGGCGGCACTGCTATGGGTGGGCAGCCGTTACTGGATTCCGAAGGCAAATATTATTCGCAGCAATTTCCAAAGCAATTATATTGACAAAAACGACCCCACCAAAAACAGGATATCCGGAAATTGCGACAGGTGTTTTTATAAACGAATTGATAGTAATACTTATGTAGGTTTAAGAAGTTACGATACAGCAACAAAGTCTGCGGCTGTATTTTTTATGGAAAAGGTAAAGGGAAACAAAGTGATTTATAATTTGCGTGGAAATCCCATTCAATGGAATAAAACAACTGGAAAATGGAAACTAAGTAATGCACTGGAAAGAATTATAGATAGCAGTCGTGAAGTGATAAGAAGATATGATTCGCTGATCATTGATTTAAAACTTCAACCGGAAGAACTAAGAAAAGATGATTACCTGAAAGACAAGTTGACCACTCCCGAATTGGTTAAATTTATAAAACAGGAAGAACTACGTGGCACCGAGGGTTTGAGTGCTTTAAAAGTGGAAAGATATAGACGAACCGCCACACCTTTTGCAGTATTGTTACTTACCATCATTGGGGCAGTAATAGCCAGCCGTAAAACCCGTGGGGGCAGTGGTATGCATCTCGCCATGGGTATTATCATTGCAGCTACTTTTATTATCTCCGATAGATTTTCAACAGTATTTGCGACAAAAGGAAATTTTCCACCTTTGTTAGCCGCCTGGATTCCTAATATTTTCTTCTCTTTCATTGCATTCTGGTTATATCGCCGAACTCCGAAGTAATCTTTGCATTTGTTTTTCTTTACTTCTAATTTGATAGCCTCGTTATCATTGGCTAATTTTACAGGTGATAGTAATTATTGGCTTGAAAATTATTTTTTATGGGAATTATTAAAGAAAGGTTTAAAGCAAAATCAGATTCAGTAGGAGCAGAAATAAAAGAACTGCTTAAGGAACATGGAAACAAAGTAATTGGTGAGGTGCAGCTTTCTCAAATATACCAGGGAATGAGAGGTATGACGGGTTTGGTTTCTGAAACTTCGCTCTTAGATGCACAGGAAGGAATTCGTTTTAGAGGATATTCCATTCCGGAATTAAGACAAAAGCTAACCAAAGCACCGGATGGGAGCGAGCCGTTGCCCGAAGGGCTTTTCTACCTGATGCTCGTTGGAGAATTGCCTACTGATGATGATGTGCATCACCTATCATCTGTATGGCAGCGGCGCAGCCATGTGCCCAATCATGTTTTTGATACTATTGAGGCTTTGCCTATAAATACGCATCCCATGACTCAGTTTGTAGTAGGCGTGATGGCTTTGCAAACTGAAAGTCAGTTTTCTAAAAAGTACGCCAAGGGGATGAATAAAAAAGATTATTGGGAAGCCGTGTTTGACGATTCAATGGACTTAATAGCACGTCTGCCACGAATTGCCGCTTATATATATAGAAGAAAATATAAAAACGGAGATCATATTCAGCCCAATGGCCTATTGGACTGGGCAGGCAACTATGCACACATGATGGGTTTCGAGGATGAAAGTTTTAAAGAGCTCATGCGACTTTATATGACGATACATGCCGATCACGAAGGGGGCAATGTATCGGCACACACTACCCATTTGGTTGGCTCTGCATTAAGCGATCCTTACCTCAGCTATGCAGCAGGTATGAATGGGCTTGCAGGTCCATTGCACGGCCTTGCCAACCAGGAAGTAATAAAATGGATTTTTGAAATGCGCACAGCATTGAATTCAGAATCACCTACCAAAGAACAGATAGCAGAATATGTAAAGAAAACGCTGAGCGAAGGAAAAGTAGTACCGGGTTATGGTCACGCAGTTTTAAGAAAAACAGATCCCCGGTTTGAAGCACAAATGGAATTTGGTAAAAAGCACATGCCTGATGATCCGCTTGTAAATACCGTTTGGGATATTTATGAAACAGTACCACCCATTTTACAATCGCTTGGAAAAATTAAAAACCCCTGGCCAAATGTAGATGCACACAGTGGTGCATTGCTGGTGCATTATGGTATGGTTGAATATGAATATTACACTGTATTATTTGCTGTTAGTCGTGCATTGGGTGTTTTGGCCAGCCTTTGTTGGGACCGGGCGCTGGGCTTCCCGCTGGAAAGACCAAAGTCGGTAACAACAGATTTGGTGAAACTTTGGATAGAAGGAAAGGATAATATTTGGGGAGAATAGATAAAGTTGTATTATAAATCAAAAGGCCGAATCAAACGAATCGGCCTTTTGCATTATGTAGTGTTTTACTGATTACTCAGCCACTACTTCAAAATCTACTTCGGTGCTGTGTCCATTACCAAAATCAATATTGGCTTTGTAAGCACCTAATTCTTTTACTTCATCAACGATGCTGATTTTGCGACGGTCAATTTCATAACCTTTTTGCTCACGAATAGCACGGCTGATTTGCAGTGCAGTAACTGAACCAAAGATTTTTCCACTGGTTCCGGTTTTAGCACCAATTTTTACGGGTGCTTCTTTAAGTTTAGCTATAACGCTGTTGATTTCTTCAAGCATTTTAGCCTCTTTCTTACGCACCTGCTTCATTCTTTCTTCCAGTTGTGCTTTGTTGCCGGGGGTACATTCTACCGCCAGATGACGGGGTAATAAAAAATTACGGGCATATCCGTTTTTTACGTTTACTACTTCGTTTTTTGCACCCAGATTGTCAACATCCTGAATTAAAATGATTTCCATTTTGTTTTTTGTTTGTCACCTTCCGCTTCCCAGCAATGTTTGCTTTCTCCATTGTGTTTGCAATGGGTTAGAGAGGGTGTGATGAATAATTTATTTCAAAAGATCCGTTACATAAGGTAACAACGCCATCTGACGGGCTTTTTTTACCGCATCAGATACTTTGCGCTGGTACTTCAGGCTGTTACCTGAAAGACGACGGGGCAACAATTTACCCTGCTCGTTCAAAAACTTTTTCAGGAACTCTACATCTTTATAATCGATATAGCGGATGCCGTATTTTTTAAAGCGGCAGAATTTTTTTACACGATTATCGCTTTTAATAGCGGTAAGGTATTTGATTTCGTTTTTTGCCATTGTATTAAGCCTCCACTGCTTTTTCGTTACCGGTTGCTACGCCACTTCTCTTTTTAGCATTGTACTGGACGGCGTATTTGTCCAGTTTAGTGCACAGGTATCTAAGAATAGTTTCGTCACGCAGAATTTGCGTTTTCAATTTTTCATTGAAATCGGAAGCTGCTGTGTATTCCAGTACCCAGTACAATCCTGTTGTTTTCTTTTGAATGGGGTAAGCCAGTGATTTAAGTCCCCATGCATTTTCAGCTACTACTGAGCCGCCGGCCTCGGTTACCATTTTGGTATATTTTTTCTGGCTGGCTTTGAACTCATCTTCGCTTAGCACCGGGGTGAAAATCACCATCAGTTCGTAATTGTTCATTGCGATGTTTTTTATCCCGATTGAATCGGGAATGGTTAAAAAAATGTGTTTCCCATTGGACAGTTCACCAATCGGTGAAAAGAATCCTGCTACCGGCAGGATTTGGGGCGGCAAAGATAGGAGTAATATGATGATTTTGAGTGACCGATGCAATGTAAATTTCTATCGGCTTCTGAAAATAAATAAACTTATCTAAACTATTGATTTAGAATGCTTTTTTGGCCTCGGTAATCTTTCTTAACAATACAATATAAGTAGGCAGGTGGTCGCTATACCCACCCCGATAAGTGTTGCCATCCCAGGTACGCATACCGTATCCTTTATAACGGCCCTTATTTTCCAACATAAATTCTTTATTAAAGATATGCTGTTGGTAAAAAAAGAAACCATCCTGATGTTTATTTAACCAGGGATAGGTAACCAAAATTTGATCAAAAAGTCCCCAGGCATCCTGATAAGCCAACGTGCCAATTCCTTTTTTATACAAATCCACCCAGGGGTTGAAAAGTCCACCGGGTGCTACATCATCTTTCTTTCCTTTTGCATTCAGCACTTTTGCCACGCTGGGACTGGTGGGGTCATCATTTAAGTCGCCCATGATGATTACTTTTTGAGGTCCGTCAGCTTTTGCAATACTATCCATATGGTGTTTACATACCATAGCTGCTGCTGCCCTCGCCGGTCGGCTTCTTTGTTCGCCACCCGACCGGCTGGGCCAGTGATTTACATAAATATGAATCGTTTCTCCACCTAATTTTCCTTTCACCCATAATACATCACGCGTAAAATAAGCGTCTTTTGAACCGCCCGGTAGTTGAACAAAAAGTTTATCGCTTGCTTCTACTTCAAAATATTTTGGATTGTAAAGCATGGCAACATCCACTCCTCTTATATCCTTTGAATCGTAGTGGACAATCTTATAATCTCTTTTTGCTATCAAAGGCTCTTTTATAAGATCTTTCAATACAGTATCATTCTCCACCTCGGCTACTCCTAAAATAGCAGGCCCATCGGGACTGATGTCGGTTCCTATTTGAGATATAACTGTTGCCAGTTTACCCAATTTGTCAAAATAAATTTTACTATTATAGTTTCTGACGCCGGTAGGCAGAAATTCTTCATCATTCTTTATAGGATTATCAACAGTATCATATAAATTTTCAAGGTTATAAAAAGCAACCACAGCTGCTTTGTACTCGGTTTTTTGTGCAAAAAGTGATACGCTGAGAAATGTCAGGAGCGTAATTCCAAAGTATTTTTTCATTTGCTGATATTATATTATTTGAACACAATTGTTAAAACCAAAAAACTTTCAGGTTATACTTATTTTTTGAAATAAAGAGCAAACTTACAGAAACATTGGACGTTTTGGCAAGAGAAATGGTTTATTGCTACAAAAAATAATAATAATTTGATGTTGATATTATTTTCGCTGTGTAAGTGTATCATTTGTAAATTTGCCATTCTGTTAAAATTTAAAAACATGCTTAAAACCCGATTGCTACTACTGTGCCTTTGTGCAAGTTTGTTTGCGTCTGCACAAGTCGATTCCACTTTAAAAAGAGATACCAGTATTATTAATGATGCAAAAGATGCCTTGTTAGATAATATGCCTACCGTTTCGTTGGATGATAATGATTTGGGCGATGGCGGAAGTCAGAATATTTCATCATTGCTTACAGCAGGAAGAGATCCTTTTTATTCTGCGGCTTCTTTCAACTTCAGCGCTGTGCGTTTTCGTATTCGCGGATATGATAATGATATGTTCAGCACATTTATGAATGGTATTCCCATGGATAATCTTGATAATGGATTTACGCCATTCGGCCTTTGGGGCGGATTGAATGATGTAATGCGTAATCGTGATGCATCGTGGGGGCTGAAAACAAATACATATACGTTTGGTGATATTGGTGGTAATACCAGCATAGATTCCCGTGCCAGCAAACAAAGAGCACAAACCAGTTTTAGCTATGCTGCTTCTAATCGTAATTATAATAATCGATTGATGATTACCCATTCTACAGGAATGAGTAAAAAAGGCTGGGCATTTTCTTTTAGTGGCAGCCGTCGCTGGGCCGATGAGGGTTATGTACCCGGCACTTATTATAATGGATGGGGATATTTTCTTGCTGCTGATAAACGCATAAGTCAAAATCATTTACTCTCATTAGCTGTGTTTGGTGCACCCACCGAAAATGGAAGACAGGGTGCTTCGGTAAAAGAAATGCTTGATTTGGCGGGCACACATTATTACAATCCTAACTGGGGTTATCAAAACGGTAAAAAAAGAAATGCAAGTGTGGGAAGAACACATCAGCCTGTGGCCATCCTTACACATGATTTCAGAATTAATAATCATACTACATTAACAACGGCTGTTGGTTATTCAATAGGTGATAGAAGCATTACTGCACTTGACTGGTACAATGCAGCCGATCCACGTCCGGATTATTATCGCTATCTACCAAGCTATACTACAACATGGGCAAGCACACCCGATCCTGTACAGGGACAAATGCTTTATGATTTAATGAAGAACGACATCAATACCCGCCAGATAAACTGGCAAAGATTGTATGATGCCAACCGTGCCAGTCTTGAAAATATAAATGACGCAAACGGCATTGTAGGAAATACAATAAGCGGTCGCCGTTCTCACTATATCATTGAAGAAAGAATTATCAATACTACAAGATTTAATGCCAATTCTGTTATCAATACAAAATTCGGCAGTCATATTGATTTTACCGGCGGTGCATCTTTCCAACAACAGAATAATCACTACTATAAAAAAGTAGATGACTTATTGGGCGGCGAGTTTT